>Ga0116227_10001252_pt1 | contig 55944 bp, 25 predicted proteins | sample S1TSphgellanicum_FD_89693 | JGI IMG/M metagenome (GOLD analysis project Ga0116227, IMG submission 89693) | Host-associated microbial communities from peat moss isolated from Minnesota, USA - S1T2_Fb - Sphagnum magellanicum MG | ecosystem: Host-associated > Plants > Peat moss > Unclassified...
CATTGATCCCCCCGGCCGGTCCTTCACATTTCCCACTCCGATTCTTTAACCCATCGATCCCCCTCGGCCGGTCCTTGGCATTTCCCACTCCAGTCCTTTAATGATTCCCATAGGTTCCCCAAACTCTTGTTCCCAATAGCACCACACGTGACACCTTATATACTTGTCTTTACGTCAGTCATATCCTTTGTCCAAAGGTTTGTTTTTCTTCTTCTTGCTGGTTTATTTCTTTCCCATTCCATAGCCACTGTCCATACCGAGCGGAGTCAGGGGAGGCTTCATCGGGCAGCTGGATGGATGACGGGACGGATTGAGGGGAAGCGGACCAAATGCACGGCTTTAAGGGAAGCTTCATCTGGAATATTCGGCGTCACGAATATGCGACCATCCTTCCTTTACTATAAGTAATTAAGGAGTACATATACAAGGCGGTGTCCGAGTACACAAAAGAAATTCTTTATGTGAATACTAGTTACCATGTCAGTAAAATCCTTGACCAAATTAAACTGGCGTTAAACTGAGTTCGCTGGCCTCTCCTTTTTCATATTTTCCTGAGCGCCTTCAACGAATCACTCTTGCCTCTGTAACTATAATGTCCCGGACCCTCATGCATTTAATCCTGAGTCACAGAATTTCATACCCTTATTTCGTAAAATTTCATGACTTCGCAGATAACAGCCAGGAGGGGATGAAGCATGAAGCATAAAATGAGGGGTGCAACTCAGGCCCAAACAGGGCATGACTTTACCGATAACTCTAACATCACAGGCCCATTATCAAGTGGCACTTGCCCACTACTTATGGGCTAAGTGGGTATTACGCGAAATATTCTGCTGAAAGTAGGAATTACACGTAATGCCCAGGTCAGCTTTTATTTATTTCAGGATTTCATTTCAGGAAGTGCTCCCAGGTTTTAGTGTGCGGTAAGGGCTTGTCTTCTGACCTAAGGGCTTGGGCCAAGGCACAGGCCCTAATAAGCCAATTGACTTAAGTGCAATTAAAGGCTACTGATGAAATCGAATAGTAAGCAGTGGTGTACCAATTCAAGTCATTGACTCTTCGTAGCACAGAAATTCTTTTTTAAAAATTCCAGAAAATATATAATGAAATATATTCTTGTTAACCCTGTCTCTGTAGAAGACAAGGGTTATAATTTATAATATTAATCGTGTACTAACAATATGGGTACACAGGGTGTTGAATAGGCTTTTGTGTAGGTGTGCAGAAAACAATATTATCACAGATGAAAATGCTGAATTTGGTGCTCTGAAATTTATTTTTTTCTTAGTTATCTCAAGTGAACTAATGGTTAAATGTGTACCTAATTAAGTTTTGTTACGTATGTGAAACCTTTAAAGTTTAAAGGACCAATGGAAATGGTAGAAAGGGATCATTATTTTCAATGTTGTGTGTAGACCTGAAGAATATTTTTTCAGGCCAATAGGATTGTTAGATTTGGTAGTTTAAATTTTCTTTCTCAATTATCTTTAGTAGTGAACTAACAATTCAATGTGCAATACCATAATAATACCTACCCTGGTTAGGCAATAATTAATTACTTTTTGAAATTACCAAAAAAATTTAATAATACCTGCTTGGGCATTCCAAACTCTGACAGAAACTCTCAACCACACACTAGATTCATTCTTTAATATAAACTCTAATTAATTTAAAAGAAAAATTCTACCAAACACAAATGACAATTATTATTATTATCATTATTATTAAACACCTAAGTTGCTGAACAAGACTAGCTACTAAGGTAGCTATTTAGAGACAGGACTATATTACTCATCAAAACCCTGCAAAACTTTATGTATAAACACACCGCTGATTAGGGAAATGTACAAAGATATTAGAAAAAAAATGTACTTGTCCACTTTGTTGGCCTTGCCTTGGATATTGTGTTTAGATTCATTGTAGAGTATAGTAGCTTAAGGGATTTTGGCACTTAGGCAATAGGTCTATTTTTATATGAGGATTATTGAAAGATGATATTTTGGCTTGAGATTAGTTACAGAGTTATAATACCTTAAAGGATTTTGGTTTCTTTTAGAGGATTTTTTTGAAGATTATAATTTTTGCATGGTGAAATATTTGAGTTTCCATAATTCTTCTTTTGCCTTAAGATACTTTTTTAATGTAAATGGCAAGGCCACAGTGTGTGCCAAACCCCTTATTTTCATAGTGTAATGTGGTGATAGCCTGACTTTCAACTGTGGCAAAAGTCAGGCTCCGCTTTATTTATAGGCAGTTTTTAAACTCTATAATTATGCTATATATGCTTGACCAGGTGTGAAAAATCTCACGCCTTGAACGTCAAAAGCACAGGCTAAATATGGCAGATTCTGCCAAGTAAGCATGGCCCTTGGTGACCATGCAAGGAGATCGCCAACGGCCATGCTCAAGATGTGCTTAGCTGGCAGAATCCGCCATATGTGGCCTGCTCTCCTTTACGTTCAAGGCCAAAACTAGGCCAACTCAGGCTCTCTCCAAACACCCCTGGGTGGTGATTTGGAGGCTGAATCTGCCTAGTTGTCAATTGCGTGGGGGCATTCCCATGAGTTCTTCCAGCTATTCCCTTGCCTTAAATACAAGATAACAGGCCTGCCCTGAGACTTGCAACTGCTCAGTTTTTTTCTCCCTGGAGAAATTTCGCCATTTTTCGACAAAGAAATTGGGGGATTTTTATTTTTTCCTAGTCGCCAAAATTTCGACATTAAAAAAATGATTTTTTAATTTTTAATTTCAAAAAATAAAATAAAAACACTGCTAGAACCGACCTGTGTGATGGCCTGAAAACACAAATCGGTATTTATTATACTTGAGTATGGTCAAAGAGGAGGCCAGATATGGAGCAACATGGCCAAAATTCTGTTATAGCGGTACCCCGACCCAATTCCAGGTGGGAAACCGACTATCTTTCACCACCCTTTCACCACTGAAAAAATCGCTGGGTAGGAGTTGACCTGTTACCGTCCTCCCTGATTGGATTTGGCAACAAACTGCCATTAATCAAATTTCAAATCTTAACTTTGGCACTTGGTTTTTTTAATTCTGAAATTTTTGGCACGTAATTCTGAAATTCTCAGTGTCTTAGGCCCACTTTAGACTAGGAGTCAGGGCTGAAAAAAAAAACTCGGGGCCAACTTTGAGCATTTTTTGGCTTGTTGTTTGGCCCCCAAGTTACTAATAAATGCTAAAACATTGACATGAGGGTATTAATAAACGCTGGAACATTGGCCGCAAGGGACCCTTGCAAATTGGCTTCCTAAGCTCATTGGTATTCTTTTTTAGCCTTGTGGCCAATACAAGGCCATAAAGTTCAGCATTTATTTATTAGTAAACTTGGGGCAGATTGAAAAGGTTTTTTTCTATTTCAGTCTTGACTCCTAGTGTAAAAGCCCATGAGGCTAATTTCATCTTTTGCACCAATAGGAATGCTTGATTTGAGTTGAACCTTGGCCTTGACGCGTGGTGTAAATTGGGCATTAGTCTGTTGTTGAACAAGTCATGGATTTCTTGATTGGTGATTCTGTTTCGTTTTTCTTCTTTTTTTTAAGGATTTTCACTTCGTCCATTTCCAGCAAATAGGAAAATATTTTTTTCTTTTTTTCTTTTTTTGCTTTTGGAAGCACAATAGCAGACCCCGGTAGCTCTTTCAAATAGCTATAGGTACCTACTAAGTAGGTACCTACTCTCCTTGGAATCCTATGCTGATCAGGTGACTTGGAAACTGAATTACTGAATTATTCTGCTGATTTTGTAATTATTTTTTTTCACCATACCTTTTTAATTCTGGTAAAAACCTGGCAGGAATTTCCCGGTCTATTGGGAGGGCATGTTACCAAGTGTCATAACTCCTCTGCATTTGTGTTAAATTTTTTACACTTTTTTACTGTGATACTCTGTGGGTACCAGAAGCATATCCACCAAGTACCAAAAAAATTAAATTTGTTTAATCTGATACCCATCTGGTACCCACTGGGTGTCACAATAAAAAACTGAAAAATTACTGTGGTGATTTTTATTTATATCAGGTAAAGCCGTGGGGTGGCTGCATTCCCAAAGTAACCAACTCTGGGCCTTTGGCCTTGGGGCCACTTATTTTGGGAATGCCCCCTGCCCAGGAGCTTTACCCTACACAGAACTTGCAGTGTTTTTTTTAATTGGCGAATCGTTGCAAAACTTCGACCTGAAAAATGTAATTTCAACCAATACAAAGGATTTTTCATGGAAAAAATGGAAATAATTAGCCAAATTTCAAAGAGAAAAAAAAAAAAAAAATTGCCAGATTTTTCTACAATAAGTTCCAGTAGGTAGCCAAGAATATAGAAGGATCCTGGGCTTTTTCTACTTGACATATATGGCATGTAGCCAGAATTGGTTAAATTAGTTTCTGGATGGTCGCCACCTTGCCTACATCACAAAATCCTTAAAACAGGAGGATGGGTTTTAGGGTTTAGGGCTGTCATGTACTAGTAGGGCCTTGTTCCACCTCGGAAGGTGGAGGGCCTGGTAGGGTGAGCCATGGTTCCATTGGGTGATTCTGTAAGGGCCAGTTCCAAAACACAACTGGTTTCCCACATTGTGGATTCATATAATCAATCATGTCCCCCATTATTGACTTGAGCTCTGTGCTGCTGCACACTACCAGTGATGATCAATTATTTTTATTTTTTTCTTATGTTTTCATATGGTTTTCCATAACTCATCATTATTTATGTCAATGTCAAGTTTTAATATACATTTCATGGACATGAAAAGATATCTGTTTAATTTATTTTTTTAATACCCATGTTGGTGGATAGGGAAAAAAAAATGAGGTAGTTATAAAATGAAGGTAGTCATTAGGAAAGGTGGGAGATAGTTATTAGAATAGTTAATAAAAAAATATGTAATTATTAAAGAAAGAAATGAAGTGATTTAGGCTTGAAAATGAGATAATTATTTATGAAATTGTCTTTGGAATGGTCCATGGATGATGATGGTACAAAGGATTCCCAAAGATCCCCCATATACTAAATCCCCCATACACTGGTTTAAATTATTTGTCACTAAAAAATTTCACCTTACAAGCCACACTGAGTGCCCTAAAAGTGCAGGTGGCCGCCTGTCCCTACTAAGAAAACGGCGGAAGAAGTGCCTGAATAGGACCCCATACCTGGCTATGTATAGGAGAAGGTTCCAAATATAGGGCCTTCTGGAAATGAGGTCTCATCTCAAGGCTCAAGTAGGGCCAAAGGGAGGGGTCTAAAATTCAAAAGGTCCTATATCCAAAACCTTTCCCTCCGGAAAGTACAGCAAATTTATTTATTCAATTAAAAAATAATTTTAAAAAGATGGACACCAGGCTGATGAGGGGTAACGTCCACCAGTCAAAAGTTACCTTGACAGGTTGGTGGGTAATTTCTGACATTTGGAAAGTACCCTGACAGGCTGCCCACATAAACTGGCAATCTTAGGGCCAGTGAGGGTACCCAAAATACAAAGGAAAAAAAAACTGGCAGTTGCCTCATGTGTAAGAGAAGGTCCGTTTATAGGGCCGGCCCCCTACTTTCAGGGTCCATGACTCCGAAGGTGGTAGCCCATGTTCAATTTGTCTATGCAATTTGTCTAACCCAATAATATCCTACTCGTCAATTTTCATTACTCCAAAACAATGGTTGAGAGTCCAGAGACCCTTACAATTTGGAACCTTAGGAAACACAGGTTCCCGTACCGGGTTAAGGGTCTCACAGTGTTCCCCATGTAGAACTGGCCCTAGAACCAGACCCCCCCATTCACATCCATAGCCAGAATTACTTTGAACAAGAAGCAGGTGTTCCTATTCACAAATAAATACAAGGACCACAAAATGGTCAAATCCATCATAAATGTGATAATATAATGGAATTTTTCATTGGACATTTTAATATAGAGTTATGCAAATTATGCAACAACCATCAAATAATAATTCAATAAAATTACAAAATGATATGGTAGTAGTTCATTGGAATATTTAATTATTCCCAAATTCCAAATAATATTAAAACAAAGGTCATCTAGTTCACTATGAAATAGGAGTTGTCACAACTTTTTACTTTGCATCACAATTGAAACTAGAATTATTTTTTGGGTTGGATATTGTGTCTCATCTTTAATTTGTTTTATTTTTCAATTTCAATTATAAGAAAACGGCATTTGAATGGAATATAATACTAGAAAACCTCATCTTACCAACTTGTTTTAGTCGGGTTCCAATTACATTGCAATATAGGATGTGCAAATTGTATTTGTTAGGCCAAGAACTTGTGATAACACAACACCTTCTTAATCCATGGATTATGTGTTTATGATAATTACCTAGATAAGGACCCAAATGTGTCAACCTTTTAAAATGGACATTGTGTAAGCTTCCTTTTTGAAATTTGTTTTTTGTTCTTTTGATCAATGGAGCTCATGTTTGTTCAACTTGCTTTCGAACATAAAGAATTGCACTTTTGTTCATTTGTAAAGGAACTCCACAAAATTTCCAAGTGCATTTGAAGAGCAAAAAAGCACCTTATTTGTGGCTATTGTTTCCTCAAAAAGAGGAGTCACCTCTCACCTACTAGAGGTCTCTTGCACGACAAAGGTTGAAGACAAAACCATAACCCAGGGCTCAACACAATAAGAATGTTACAATTACCAATGTTGTATTGATTTACAAGGAGAAACCATGGTATATAATATTGGCATGTATATTGGTATGAAAGAACATTCCAATCTAATATCATGGCAACATCAAACCTTATACTAATAGGAAATTGGTAAGGATTAAAAGCATTTCCACCACAATAAACACAAGTTGTCGACTCACTTACAAGTCAAATGTGACTTGGCCACATGTGCCCCCACCACGCCCAAGGCATTGATACCCCACCAAAACAATCTCCTTCGCAATGAAAAATCAAGATCCAAAGCCTTCCAAGGATTAAAGACTTTACAAGTACCTAACCGCATCACTAACTTTGTTCTTGCATAATATTGCAACACAAAAATAAAAATGCATATACTAACAACAATCCACAAAAACAAATGTGAAATTACAAATAAAATCCACCATAATCCTTGTAAAATATGTAGCAGCCAAAGTACAAAACAAAGAGACATGCACAAGAGATTTACACACAAAACATGCAAAGAGAAAATCTTTGATCATTGTTGAAACAATCTTGGTTTTGTAAGAAGAATACCATCATTAACCAATTCCAATCATTCCTTTCTTACCTAGTGAACAATTATTATGTAATACTTCTTTTGCATTTTTTTCTTTAAGTTTGATGATGCGCAAACTTACTTAATTTGCAAAATGGAGAACTTGCCAATGGAGCTTCATGAATTGCACCAACAAAACAAAAAAAATCAACAAGCTCTTTTGTTCCTTTGCGTGTTGTAACATATATATATATCAACAGGTTTGTTCATGAGTTGCAACTAAAAAAGAAATCATGTTCTTTGTTCCTTTGCACATCACATCAACAAAAATAATTTAACAAACTCTTGGTTAAAGACAAGAATGTGCCCCCCAAAAAACTGTAACATGGCTTCTGGTGACAATCACAAAAAACACATCTTTATAAAAATGAGGAGCCTAAAAGGGTGAAATCAACAAAAAATTGTTGATAATGGGGTTGTAATGAAATGTTCACTTGTAAAATGTTATTAATGGGTTTGATAAGATATTGCAATGGAAATGTGTTTAGGAAATGAAATAATATATGTTTCATATTAGTTTTATAATACCATGTTTATATTAATGTTAGATGGGTAGTAAACAACCTTCTAGTTATTTGATTGCTTCTTAAATTAATTTTCACAATGAAAATTAATGGCTATCCCATTATGTGATACCCATATACTAAAACCAATCCATTAGTTCTCTATATCATGAAAATCCGATTCTAAAGACCAATTTTTTCTTTTCATATCAAATCATGAAACTCAAGTGCCATAAGGGTTGAATTAAGGTCCAATTTGTGGGCTTCTAGTTTTACAATTTTAGGTTTTAGAGTTCTAAAAGGAGTTTAAATAATAGTATGGGCAACAAAAGATTAAGGTTCTTGGTGGTGATTGTAACGATTGTCTACCTCCCCCAATCATAAAGTGCTTCACTTTTCTCCTCTCCATTTTTTTGTTCATTTTCTCTCTCCCTTTCTTTTGTTTTGCTTTGTAGTTTTGAATTTGAAGTTTAAGGTTCAAGATTCTAAAATTTGGACTTTTTCTCTCTTTTTTTGGATTTTTTTTTTCACATTTATTAGTTGGTTTATGTTTCTTCAAGCTCCATCATTGTCACTTCTTTAAGCTTCAAGCTCCATTGTTACTCCAATCCATCTTGTTGTTACTACTCTACCACTATTCCCCCTCCAATGGTAATATTATTTCGTTGTTGTTTTATTGTTACTATTTCTTCCATCATTATTGTTGCATTTTCAAACTTTAGATTGTCTTCTTCACCATTGTTGCTCCTTTGAACTTCATATTATTATTATTATTTCAAATTCAACATTATTGTCACCCTTTGAACTTTATGTTGTTGCTTCATGACCACACCATTGTTTTGAGCACCTTTTGGTGCATTAAACCTAACACCTATGTTCTTCTTTAGTTCGTCATTGTTGATATTGCTTCAAGTGTCATTATTGATATTAAGTGCCCTATGTTAGTACTACCTCCTCCCTTTTGCCACGTGTAAAATGAAATTTGGAGATGTTGAAGTTTGCACACAAGTAACAAGCTTCATTGTTTAAGTTTTTTTTGTTTCAAATTTTTATCTTTTGTTGTTCCTTATTCCTTCTATGTTTTTGGTTTTTTTCTCTTGTGGTTTTCCTTTATAAAGTTTCAAATTCTACATATATGTATATTGGGCAAGATTTATCCTTCAACAATTTTTACATTCCCATTTCATAAATTTTCTTCATTAACAAGAAGAGAAAAATGTGAATACTTTATTTTGTAAATGCTTGTGCATTGAATTTTGGTAATGTTTTGGTAGATCATAAATTTATTATTTGTTTTATTACTCAAGTAAAATTATTTTGTGAAAATTAAAAATGGAATAGTCTTTTCAAAATGAAAAAAAATTAAGTGACAATGCATGTGAAAATATCCATGGATGAAGTTATAATGGAAAAGAACCACTAAAAGAACAATCTAAAGATCATCCAAGTCTTTTTAAAATTCAACATTACTTTAGAAGGGCAAGAAGAGATAATGAAAATAAAGCTTAAAAATTTATATGTTCAAAAAAAAATTAGAAATCACATACAAGAAGGCATTGTGTTGGGCTATTTACTATGGGGATGACAACAAGGATGTTGATGTTTCTTATCCTCAAACCATGCAATGCATTCTTTGTTACAATAATCGAATCCTAATTTCAAACCTAGAAATGGCAACCATAAATACTATTGGACAATTTTTGACCAAAATTATAATTAGTAAATTGTTAGGAAAGTATATTCAAGAGAATGAAAATTGTTGTAAATATGTGAATGATGAAGGGTCTTACATAAATGTCATGACTATTGTTTTAAAATTTGTTGTAAGTTATAACATATTATTGGCCATAGATTTTCTTACACTTGCCAATATGCTACAATGGATATAAAAAATTGTGAATGCTTGAATTTTATATATATATAATTTATTTAATTGCACAAGAAGATTAATAAAAATGTGTAACTTAGCCTAAGAATTCAAGTAAAGACGGACAAAAGTGGAATAAGCTTTGTGTTGATTCTAATATTTCCCTAGGAAACTTGAATACCCCAATGAAACCAACCTATAGTTTTTGAATTCCAACTTGAAAAACCTTGTTCATAAATTTTCTTTAGTTTCTTAGTTAGAAAAAGCTTTATGAAAGGGATGCAATTATGGAAATATCAAGTTTTAGATAGAAAAATATTACAAAAAAATTCATGAATTTTCAATTTATTTTTAGTTCTCAAAAATTTCCTAACTTAAGATGCCAAAAAACAAATTAATGAAATTTGATAGATCCTAGTTGGGAAAACAAGGTTTAAGGTTTATCATCTTATTAAGAAAAAAATTAATTCTAATAATCATCCTATTAAGAAAAAAATCATGATACATTGGTCAATGTCAAAAATGAATTTAAGAATCAAGCTAATTCTCATAAACTTATGTAAAAGTTGAATTGAAAATTTTCACAAAAAGTGAAAATTGCCCAACATTGGTTTATATGTATTTCATACCATACCAAAATCAACCTTGGGATCAATCCTAGGACTAAGATGATATGAAGATGTTAAGAATGAATCGATATGATTACTAGGTTGGTATGAAAATATTTAGTATTAATACTCAACTAATATATAAAAAAGGAACATACTAATACAACATTTGCTGCAACCAAGTTTTGCTTTTCAATTCTATTAAGTAGGTGGACTAACAATTATCCAAAAGAGGAATGTGCCAAATTTGGCTATAGGTCAAACATGAAATTTTTTTTAAAAAAAATTTTACTTTGTTTTAACAACCTCCAAAAACTCATTGTTTAAATATGGCAATTTCTAACTTGTTTTTCTCAAATTTGTTGATTTTTCATATTCTTTTATAAAAACTTTTGTAAGCTTTGTGATTTTTTTTTTTTCACCATGATGCAAACTCTTGCCAATTTTATTTTAAAATAAAAAAAACCTTGTCCTAATTAACTTATTTTGGGAATGCCACAAATGTCCCACATGTGTGGATTACCCTAGACATAAAGATCTTGTGGGATTTTTATATTATATTTGGAAGGCACCTCATAACTTGTAATTATTCCTCCACAAATACTGATTACTTGAGTGGCCGTTAAGTTTTTTTCAAAATGTCCACTTTATTTTTGTTCCCACGGTACATGGTGGGTAATTGGTGGGTATCAACAAAAAACAATAAATAAATAAAAGTCCCACAAGTTTTTAACAAGGTCAAAGCTTTGTCAAAAACTTTACCTACCACAAAACATTTGTTGTTCAAATGTGATTAAATAATGTCTTTTCATTCTTAGAATTTATATTATTTTTGAAAAGGTACACACTTTCTAACAACTAGAACAATGGCAACATAGTTTCCAATTCACATTAGCCTTAAGCTTTAACATAATTCCTAATTCAAAGTGCCCTTATCTAGCATTTCCACCTCACAATGGTAAAGACCCTTTTCATTAAATCTTGTAACATGATAACATAAATCATGCTACTTTCTAGTAGTCACTATCCAAAATGCCATGGTCATTTTAACACCTCTAAAGATATTTTCCTATTGTGAATTTGGTCAATCACAAATATTGGTCGAAATGTAAAGGCGCAAATGGTTTTTCATAGTTTGAAATGATTTTTTTGAAGTTTGCAAATGGGGACATTGAACAACAAACACTAAGTTATTTTAATGTAAAGTTGTAGTTTATCATTGTGTGATGTCATTGATGTTCTTAGGATTTAAAAGTCTTTTTAAATGTTCCACAACTTTGACTAGTTGATTCACATATCAACTCCATTAGAGCATGCCCAATGGTTGCAATAAAACATCACGTATAATATTTTTTCAATGAAAAAACTTAGTTAAACATTGTTACATTGGTTGGGGTTGGTAAAAGTGCACATGTTAGTAGGACCCTCCAAAAATGCCAATAGTAGGAAAAAACTTTTTTTATTAGTCAATTATAATGATTAGCCCAAGTGGTGAACTTTAAATAGTCAATCATTTTGTACAATCCATTTTTCTAGGTTTGGGGGTGGGGGAAAAATTTGCATTGTAAGTTGGATGTGTTAAATGTTAATAGAGCTCAAATGTCCTCTATTGTTCGGCATGTTTTAAAATAACTCCATAAGTGGTCCAAGAAAAAAAATTGGATGGCAAAACATGTTGGTTTTGCTCAGCAAAATGGTTTTCACCCAACATTTTTTCACATGATGTTGAAACTAATAAAAGGCACAACAAAACCTAACACTATCAATTGGCTAAATAATTTGATTGATCTAGGTGTTCTACCTAACACTTGTTAATTAGCTAGATATAGAGTTTGATTGGTCTCAGTGGGTTGTTAATAGATGTCTTTCACATGTTTGCAATGCAAAATTTAGATTTATTGATGAAGTCAGAAATAAATAAATAAATAAATAATTGATTTTGGATGTTATAACTATTTTGTAAGGCCACATACTAAGCATTGGTGGAGTTGCTCTTTCTATTTATCTTGATTATAATGTATCTAGTAGTGATTTAATGATCATTTTAACCTTCAATCCATTGTACTTTGTAAAATCCTATGACACAAGCGTTCCCAAAATAAAGGGCTAAAATGAATCAATAGTCAAGTGCAATTCACAATCTCGAAATGGCCCCACCCATGGGAATGTTATGTGTATGATAATGTTCACCTCCTATTTATGAATGTGGGCAAGAACATTTCAAGAACATTATCATACACATAAAACATTGGACTAAATTTTTTTTAGTGTATTTGCAAGGAACCTTTTATAGTAGAAAAGTTTCCTCCGTAGCAATGGGGCATATCAAAAAGAAAAATGCCCATTCCTATGGGCATTTCATTTTCCTAAATGCCTCACCTAATTTTTTTTTTTTGTCTTATATTGAAACTTGACACATATCATGAGGAAAAAAAAAGAAAATAAACAATTTTTGTCAAGGTTACACTAAATAATGACCTCAAGTGTTTGTTAAAAGATTTTTAAAAATTCAAATTTTGTGCCTTTAATAGTTGTTGCCCTATCGAATTAGTAATTTTTAGGGAAGTTCATTTACTTGACATATTATAGATTTTAGGATGATGACCTCTAAAAGAATTGTTAATAGGTTTGACATGAGGTGCTAACCATTTTCTTGGTTAGCATTACCCTTACCAAACTCCTTCAATAGTTATTCAAAGAGGTGTGCATCATTTTTTAAAAGATATAAATATATTCAAGGATTTGCATTTGGTCCCTAAAAAAATCTTGTATGTTTGGTTTTCATACAGAATGATTGATGTTGATTGAATTCTAATTTTAAGAGAATTATTTTTGGTGATATCATGTATGACATTGGTAATACAACTTTGACTACAAAATTTGATTTCCTTTTGTAGTTGAGTTTTTCCTTCTTGAAAAGGGATATTTTCATCTTAAGATTTGAGGCAAATGTACATGATAATTTTTATAATAGACCAAGTGCCAAATTCAGTTCAACTTTGAAATTGTGAGTATTCTTAATGGTTTGTTGAAACTAATTGATGGAGGCCACTTAAACCTTTGCATTCCAAATCCTTTATTTGAAGTTCTACAATTTACAACTTTGTCCATCGCCATGTTTTTCTCTATAAAATCTTAGTAGATAATTCATTTTTTGAATGATTCCAAATTCTTTTAGGTATAATTTTTTGACTACTAAGAACTTTTATTTCTAAAAATTCATATTCTTTTCAATTGTCATTATGAGTGGTCTTACAACAATACCCTACACTTAAACATACATAGATCACAAGGTATAGAAGGGATAATTTCCCTCACATTCTTGAGTAGGTGTAAGATCCCTTGTTTTTTCTAAAGACACTCATACATTAAAGTGCCTTTCAAAGACACTATGACATTTCTCTAATTGATTCATGTGATCGATATGCTCGAAATCACAAGTTTCATTAACATAAGGTCCCATGCAAGAATGAAAACCATTTATGATAACATGCCTTCCAGTTATGCCCCCAAAAAATTTGAGGAAAGCTTGCTTGACTAAAGGGTCCAATAATGGGGAAGGCACCATGGTGAAAAGGCTTAGTCTAATGAAAGGGGGTGATCTCTCGATTGAATGAATGTGTTGGAATCTAAAGAAGAATTAACCTACCAAGCCTAGATTATGTCAACACTCCTAAACCTTTTACTCTTGTCAATCTCCAAGCCCCAAGGGGTTGGGCTTGTTGTATTGTTTTTTGAACGTCTTGCACTTAAGCATTTCCCTTTGCATAAGGTCAATAAATTGAAAGGATAGGACTTGACCTACAAGCTTTTGCTCCTAAAGTTACTCCCATGTTTTGTTGATATCCTTCACAACTCCCAACCCAATGATACCATTCGCCATAATACCCTAACATTGTTCTTCTACATACTACAAAACAATTCTCAAAGATAGTGCACCCATCTATTAGAGCAATTATGTTTTGTTGATAATCACAAAGAGCCTTTTAAATAAATTAGTATAATATGTTGATATTTTGAAATATTAGTATTTGGGCTATCAACCCTCGTTTCTTTTATTAATTAATTAATTCAACAAAATCTATTGATTATCACTAATAGACATGATAAATGGATTCAATTATCATTTGAACTCGTAAACCTTTAATAATTCAACTAAAATTTTTAACCTTCAAACCTTGAATTGTTTAAACTAACATAGTGTATGTAATAGTGTTGGGTGGTTCTCATTTTTAAAAAAATAATCATTGATTTTGGTTCTTACCAAAGTTTTTTGAATTAGTGTTTTTTTTAACTAATCAAATTATCAAATTTTCACACATGTTTTAGTTTTCAAAATATCCTTAAAACAAGGAATCAATGGTTTCCAAACCTAGCCTAAGCATAAATATTCATATATATTGTGAATAATGTAAGTGTAAATGATTTAGATTCACATGCACATCACTAATTAAAACCCTTAAATCCTTTATGTTTTTTTTTGTAAAGAATGATAATTAAAATAATTATTTAATATAATTATGTTATAATGTATAAATCCATAATTGTTTAGATTGAGTATTTCATTTGTTAAATCATTATTTTACAAAATGTAATTTTGTTCCACACTAAAAATCATTATTCTTATGAATTTAAGGTAATCCAAGCTCACACCTTCACTCCATGGCTTCAAACCTAGGAACTCGTGTTGGAGGTTTTAATGCCATACACATAATTTTGTCATTTGGTCTTTTTTGCCTCATTTTAATCCCTTAACAAGCCAAAACATAAGGTCTTCTTGAGTCTACCTAACCTAACCATTGTTCAAAATCTATATACCCATTGTGTAAATCCACATGGCCGGTATGCAAACTATGAAAATTATTATCAAAGATTAGTGTCAACATGCACATTTACAAAATGAATGGTCATTTTTCTCAAAATTCATTTGAGTTTATTACATTTCCATAATCTCTTATTTTATCATCATATGAAAAGTGAATTATTCATATGTGAAATTATGATGGTTTTCAACACCTTAGTTTCATATTTTCACAAAAATTCATTGCATTATTTTAAAGGATTATTTAATGATGAAACTAACCCTAACATAAGGCATGTGATGGAATGTGCCATGTATAGACTACAAACCATGGTGGCCATTTCATTGTTCATTCAAAAAATTTGACTCACCTAATCTTCAAGCTCATTCAAATTCTTAACACACACCTCACCTAGCACAATGGCCTATACTTGGCACATTCCATAAGTCCTAAACATCATAAAGTTGGCATAAATGTAAATGTGGTCTTCACCCAAATATGTAGACCTATAGATTGGTGGGATTAGAAGACGACATATTTTTAACATAAAAGAAATATGGGATCATTTCAAGGGTGGCCAATTTTCATTTTTTGAAATTCAAATGGAAATTTTATTCCATCTAAAAACAAAAACAGAGCAAAGCCTCTACCAAGACCAAACAATTAGAACCAAAGTCACTCCTTGAATGCATATTCACATTCAAAAAACAATGGAGTTGGTTTTTTAAGAGTTGTGTGTCATAGCAAGGACAAAGCTCTAAAACATTAGAGGATAACTTGTGGCATCAAGCATTCACAACTATAGGAGCATGGTACATTGACCATAAGAACTTTGCATGTTTTTATGGGCACTCTGGAAACTAAAATTTCCATCATTTAATTGGCATGTATGTTGGGAATAACTCACAATGTCATTTGTCAAAAATGTTCCTACATAATTTTATTATGGGATTGAGCATAACACATCCTTGTTTAATTGTATATGAATGAAAAAACCTTGTTGAACCCCACTTGTATCTACCATTATCAAATCTAAAAAGAAGATTTCTAGTTTAGATAATGTTTTTTTTGGTTGCATGTTTCAACTAATGATAGTCACTATTTTGCTTTGACCTTGGTATCCATAAACACTTAAGTTGTGTCTAAAATTGGTTTGATTTTTAATGTGATCTAGGTCCAATCCAATAACTAGTTCTAAGATAGATGCATGGATGTTTGGCTCACTTTTTGATTTTTTAAAGATTTTTCAATACCCATCTTATTTGAGATTCTCATAGGAAAAAACATATTCTTCATTTTATCAATGGGGACTTGGGTTTAGATTATCAACTTGATTATGAAAACAATGTATAATTATTCTTTTACAAAAAAACATTCATTTTTCCCAATGGACCTTTAAAGTTGGAGTTTGGTATCCTTGTTGGAACTTTAAACAAATGTGTGAATTTGACATATAATTTCATTCCAAATGATTTGAAATGACTCAATATGTCAAATGTTATGATTTAAAGAACATGTAGTTGAAAACCTTAACCACCATATATTAAAGGACTTTTAAGTGATTTGAATGGGCCCATATTTTCATATGTCCACAATACTATTATGTTTATTTTATTTTTGAGTTTTTTTTTCACAAAAGCACATGTTTATTTAGGCTTTTAAGAATGGACTTTTCTAGCTATCCTTCAAGGATTTCCAACATAGATGATGATGTTATGGTGACATGACAATTAAGCTTTGAGGTTTATTTTGGAGGAAAAATGTCCCTCGCATGTGGAAGCTTGTAAAACCATGTGTGTTTAAGGAGCTTTGGTTGATTATCCTTAATTGTTGAAACTTGTAAAATCACACATTTAATTGAATCTTTTTTTGGATTCATGTTTGTAATCAACTTTGTCATGAGATTTTTTCTTTGGCTTCTTTAAAGGGTTCTCCACAATTTGATTATGATATCAAAACTAGTTGGATGATCCTTTGCTAGAAGTGCACATACATATGCTCCTCATCTTTGTGTTTTGAAAATGCCACATCTTCTTTTAACATTTCATGGGTAACAAAAATCATGGTCAAAACCTTTTTGACATCTCTTTTTTGTTTTTGGTCAAGGGAAGATTTCAGTGGTAGCTACAAGATTAGAATTTGAATGACATCTTGCACTTCACTTTGAAGAAGATGAACTTGGGATTATATCTCAATGGCAAATGGTATTGATTTAGCAACATGCAGTGTTGCATTGGTTAGTGGTAACTTAATGTTGCCCATTGATGGATTGATTGTATAAGATGTCATAGGTAATTGGTGCTTGTCACGAAGAACCAAAAATGGAAATGGAAGTTCGAATTGGATTTGTAATTTAAAAAGTAAATCATAATATATGTAGTACAAGTTAGCTTGAAGTGGATCACATTAGGCCATGAAATGGACTTTTTTGTATAAATGTATGGACAAATATGAAAGAATGAATATTATAAATATTATATTGATTCCTAGGAATATGTGACAAGTTTTTAGTGGCTACTATAAACATGTAGATGACTTGGAAAGACTTTGAAACATAGTTGGACATATGTATATGATTTGATAAGGATAATGTGGTAAATACAACTTTTAAAAAAATAATAATAATGATTCATGGTGGAACAACATGGACTAAAAGAACTTCATGGGTTGTATCGTTAATCGCAAATGGACTTTGTGAACAATTTGGCAAACACACTAACTACTAATGAATTTTGTGGGCTTCTTGGGCACACACATTAATTGCCTATGGAGTTCATGGATTACTATTCACTTACAATGTAGTCATGGTGCAGTAATTGACACAAACAACTTTGAATGGTATCATATGTTTAAAAGAACACTACATTGATTTCTAATGCACAACTAGAAACATCTTGTGCACTTCAATGTGCATTCTTATGACTTATAATGAAAGTAATCTAAGAATATAAACAAGGTCAACCAACTATGAATTGACAATATTGGATTTTGACTAAACCTTAATTTGCATGTTCCATCACAAGATCAATGCACATTTGAACAATTCAAACAAAGAAATTTCAATTGAAAATATTTAAGTGAATTCACCTTGCAAGTTGTCCGAATTAGTTGTTGCAATCCAATCTACTCCCATCGTTCCTTTCTCAATACCACATTGCTTAGTGACATTAAAAAATTCCTACCAATCTAAATTAATTTCCTCCCCTCAACAAAATATGAAAGAAATGATGAAATTGTGTAATGTGATTAATCAACTTCAGTTATAATATGAGTTTGATAAAATAATGTAGTTTAATTAATACTACTAAATGTTTAGATTTCACTCACACCTCAATTCCATGTTAAATGAAAAAAATTACTCCAAATTCCTTCATTATTGTGTGGTTCTTTTCTTATGGACAAAACCAACAATGCATACAAAATAAGGAAAACAAATAATATTGCACAAACTACAACAAGGTTATAAATTATAGAAGGTAAAAGCATGAAAATGTTATTTATCTTTCTTTTTATGCTTATTGTCATCATTATATTAATTTAACTATTGTCATGAAATTTAACCTTTATGGTCATAAAACATCCTCTTATTATATTATGCATTATTCTCCTTCCCAAAATCGGAGCTCAACAATTCACCTCTTACATGTGTGAACTGTCACATTTTTCATCTATGAATACTTCTTGGAATGTTTTTCACTAATGTTCTTCTTTTTTTGGTAATTAATTGATTTCACTCTTTCAAAATTTCAACTACATTGTGTTATTATTTTGTTGATTTATGATTTCCTCTCCTTCTAAATATTCTTTTGACCCCAAATTGTGAAAGGACAACCTATTAAGATCATATGTAGTTGATTAGTACTTGCAATGGTTGATATTATAATCAAGGTTATGGAAGTTTTAACTAAGGATATTCAATAAGGCAAAATGTTGTGGTATTCCATTAGTGATAGGAGGTTTTCCATGTGAAAAACATTTTTCTCAATGGAAATTCAAATTCAAATTCAAATAGTTATCCATATCTTGAAGGTCACATAAACATATAAGTCGCCAACTAAATGTGGTTTGAAAGTCACCTAACTTTTGTTCAATTAGATGTGTCATTTTGGAATGGTCATTTTATTTATTTCCTTAATGGTGCAAAAAATACAAGTTCTCTAAGGTATATCTTTATAATACTTTGGTTTTTTTATGACTGGTGCTAATAAGTGGGTTGCATATACCAAATGACAACTAATATGGCTTAATTATCAATTGACACCCATTAACTAATGCAAGAAGTATGTTGAAGTTTCAATCACTTCAAATATTTGCTTATTGTTGAATAAATTGTTTAAAATACCTCCAACAATATATTAAAAATGAAATGGTTTTTTTTAATTTTAAAAAGGTTATGTTGTCAAATGAAAGAATCCATAAAAGGTGCAAACTTAAAATAAAGTAGACAATTTGATTACTTTGGTAGTTCAAAAAACTGGAAGATGAAAATAGATGTAAAATATCAACAAATTCCATTTTATAAAAAAAATAGTTTAATAATTAAAAAAAGATAATTCTTCATTAATGTACATTAATCTTCAAATTATGCATTGTTTTAACAATGTTTAATAGTTTTTAAAAATGTAAGTAGTTTTGAAATCTATTTTTCACAATGTGGACCTTATGTTTTAAGTCACCAATAATAAAACAATCTTTTGCAAGTTGTCTTATTCACTAATTGAGTCATATGCAACTATTTTTTAGTTGCATAAAACAACTTTAGCTACATAAGACAAGTTTTAAAAAACTATTTTTCTTCTGGTGAATATGCATTGAATATGTTCTAACAAAACAGAACATCTATTTGTTAAAAAAATGATGATATTTGTATCCTAGAATTTAGTATATTTATTTCATTGAGTTTTCTATTGTAAAAGTAAGTTTGAACACCATATTTATTGGTCTATTTTTCAAAGAAAAAACACAAAGAATTTTTTAATATACTTTTTTCTATTTATATCAAAAGTTGTTTCATTTTAAAATTAGATATTGATATGATACCTTGCTTTTGGTCTATTTTACTACAATTTTACTCCAAATTTGTTTTTGGGGACAACCATCCAAATGTGATTTTTGGTAGCTACAACTATAAAATTATTGATGTAATCATGGCACTTGGTGTACAATTATTTCAAATTTTAAAAAGTTATATATTTGAATGAATCCTCAAATCTAAATTCAACTAGGTGTGTAAATTAATCTTCCTAAAATGACATGAACTTCAACTTCAAGTTGTCTTGTATTACAAAACACACATGTGTAAAACTTAAGAAAGGCTTCATCATAATCTCCATCGACAAATTGTGACTGGATCCAAGTTACAATTTGAACATACATATGGCATAAGGCATAAGATTTATTGATAAATAATTTTCACATTCATATTCTTAAAAAATTCAACATGTTGTAATTCATATATTCCTTTAATATAATCCATTGATATATTTCATTTAAATGTAAAATATGTTAATTAGTTATAATTCTTTGGCTTTTCAACCATTTGAAAATTGTCAACCTAATATTTTACTTGCAAAGCCAATTTTGTCACAGGAGTCCTATTTTAATTTCACATTGCACCACACCAAGGTTGTTCGGCACAACTTTGTGACTATCATGTGCTTACATTTATCTTCATCTCTAAATGACCAAATCTTATTTTAAACAATTAACAAATTACATGAATTTTTTCATCATGTAAGTATAAAAGACATTTAAGCTTGCATAATTGTCAGCATGTGTTTAATTATTTTTGAAACATATATAAGACTAAATTGCTATTGTCAACTTTTCTAATGTCATTAATTTATTTTGCAATTCTCATCATCTTTTGTAATCATGGGGGCAAATAAAGAATAATGTAACACATACTTGGATAGACCATATTTTGAAATGGAAAAACACCATTTCTTTGTACTAGGATTTAAAAGGTAGTGATGCTACCAATACATTTGAATTAAGGCAACCACAATTATGAAAAATTAAAATTTTTAATTAATTGTCAACTTTTGTAAGCATGGATAGCGAACCCATCCTTGGGTGGTACCAGTAGGAACCAATACGCTATAATTCAAGGAAAGGTGAACCCAATTTTATTTTATTTTAAATTAATATTTTAAAATTATGATTTTTACTATTGACTTGCACCACATGGGCTTTGTGTTCCCCATGTATGTATACACCATGGAAAATTTGTAAACATGTACATATGTAATACATAAGTATTGAAGTTGTGTTCTTGAAATGTTTTTGACATGTGTTATTAAAATTCCCAACCCCTTATGATTAAGCGTCAAGAATTACACCATTGGAAAAAAAAAATTAAGAATTAAATATAGTCACTAGGGCATGGCCTAAATTTTTTGTTGAAACAAAAAAAAGTGAAAATTATTAGCAATTTATATACATGAATGTAATGACCCTTCAAGACCTTTTAGTCTTAATCTTCAAAAATTGCTCAAAAATTTATGGTTTCTTCAACCACTATCTATTGAACAAATAAAAAAGATGATTATTTGAATCCCTTCTATAAAAAAAATTTAAATTAAAAATCTAATGTTCCTTTTGTGTTCATGAACAAAGGAACCCCAAGTGTTACTTTTGAATTTTTTTCCTTAACTAGTCATTTGAAATTTATTATTATTATCATTATTATTATTATTTGCAAATACAATTGAAGTTTCAAATTATATGTGACTTGGATAATCTTTTGATATAAATTTTGAAATGATATATATATTTTTAATGATTTTTATATATGTCACTATAACGAAATAGGTTCATGTATGCCAAATGCTTTCACTAGATTTTGAATGAATTCATTGGTCCCATTGAGCATGACCTAATGAGGATGTAGTGAATTCATTGGTCCATTAAACAGGGGTTGGTGAAATGCACCCACATTTTGTAATAATGTGTTGTCCTAAAGTTGGATGGGTTTCAAAATTTTGGGGTGTGATTTTCTTAATGGTACCACCCAAGGATGGGTTTGCCTTATATCAACTACAATATTATAAACCAAGTTGCATGGTGTGGTTCACAATTGCCAACACATTTAGTATTATTGTATATGTTTATTTCACAAATATTATCCAGATTATATATATATATTCTAGAAAATAATGTATAATTAAAATGAAGTTAGGAATTTCCTTTCATGTTTTTTTTTTACACCTATTTGGATAAAAAGGTGAATGTAAATTAAAGTGGACCAAAAACGGCATGATAACATTCCATGAAAGTATTTTTTAATGTATTTTTATAGTGATAAAAACCTAAAATTGTGTCAAATCCTCATTTTCAAAGTAAAAAAATCATCTTTCCCAAAATATCACTAAGGGTCACTCTCTTATGCATCCCAATTTTAATGCTTTTAAAAGTCAATTAAAGTACAATTCATGTGTTCATTTATAATTCATCTACATGTAATTGAATTTTGGGTAAAAGCTAAAACCGTTTTTCATTGTGGATATTTTATTTAGTGAATCCATATGCATAATTTTGTAAAACAATATTTAGTAGCATTCTTTTTTTATGATGCATTTTTTGAGATAGATTAATAATTGTAGTTAGTCATGATGAAGATGATGGTCACACATTTGTGAATGGCATATCAATTGGAGTTTGATTCATTTTATAATGACTCAAACCATGCACTTGTTAAGTATGAAGTAAGGTGTTGTTTAATGACCCACTTGTCAATATTGTGGATGATTTCATATATTTTGATTGATTGGTTGCTTACGCATAATGTATGATCATGATCATCACTTTTATAAAAGATTGTATAAATTATTTTTGGTTAATGATGATGATCATCAATCTTGATGTTATGATTGTAGTCATTCTTGTCGTGTTTCTTATGGTTTAGGTTGCTTGATTGATTCACCATTTATTTCATTTTCCTCACATCTTTATGTGATTTGTTTTCACTGTAATCACATTGATTTGGACAATTTCATGGGATCTAGAAATCTTACAAGGTCAACAAATTATTTGAAGAACTTTTTTCAATTTAACCCTTGAAAGACATAATTATGTTTTGTTCCATGTAGTTGTTGAATTGATTTGACAATAAAGTGAATTGGGTGTTCAAGGTTGCAAGGGTACTTTCCTTCAAATCCTCATTCTTATGTCTAAAAATCATTTATTTATTTAAACCCTTTTGATTTTCAAATGTTCGTGGTTTAATGTCAAGAAGTTGAAATGATGAGGTATGTGAAACAATAGCATAATACCCACCCAAAAGGAAGTGTAGAAAATAAGTTCCATATGAGTTCCACAGTGCCCCAAGTAACGTTACAAGATGTAGGATTGATTAATGGTTTATAAAGAAGCTTTAACCTCATCAAACCACATGTGATTCTTATGAAATTTTTAAAAAATTCCAAAGATGAAAATCATTCTAAATTCAATAACTTTTACTTTGTTGGTTCGAAAATTGCAAAATGACAAACATGCACAATGCACACCACCTCATTGAAAGCTTTCCAATGATACCTAAAGTGGAACAAGGGACCCCACAATTTGTGGTTGTTTTAACATGGTAACATGTAGACAAACAAACACATCCTATGTTAAAATATAGGTGATCAAGGAAAGAAGGCAAAAGCATCTTTAAAAATGGTGAAAAAGTCATGTTTTTGTCTAATAGTTGAAAATTGATGACATGCCTTGACATTCATTTGCCATCCTTAATGTTCAAGAATGTGGCGTTGAACATTTAACTAATGAATATTTTAAAATGTATGATTGAAAATGTATTTAATCCTTGATTAGACCTTTCACATATGTATATCATCATGCACATTATTACAAAAATGAAATGAAATATTAATGTGTCAATTATGATTGTTGGTAACACAATTATATACACTTTTAGGTATTCACATTATGTTTTTAGAAATAACTTGGCCTTGACTTTGTATCCATTTAACACAAATTATATGATAAGAACAACAAGTCTTTATATGCAAGGTTTATACGAATTTTTAAAAATAATTATCCGTTTAGAATCTAAATAATTTGATGTATTCTTCTTTTTAAAAATAATATATCAACCATTTTCGTGAAGTCTTATTGCCCAACCTTCAAATTGGTCTATCAAAAAGTTTTAAAAGTTATTTAAAAATGAAATAAGGAAATAAGATTTTGACCTTGTCTAAAATTGTTCATATTTGTAAAAATCATCCCCCACCATACAAAATGGGAGGGCCTTATCAATAGAGGTAAAACGTGGAAAAGACGCCAACTAGGAATAAAACGTAAAAAGGTCACACTTGAAGCATGTGAAATATTTATTTTATTCACAAAAAGGTATCATTCATAGATAAGGTAGAATTTTCACACCTTCAAACCTAGGAATTTGTTTGTTGGTTCTACAACAAATTGTCCTTGTATTCAAAATTTGTGGTTCATATTTATATATTTTTGTGATATTTGGTGTCATTTCTAGATATGACACAATAATGGTAACTTGAGAATTAGGAATTATTTTATAGAATTTGTACCAAATTGTGCTTGTATCCAAAATTGGTGGTTAAACTAAACCCAAAAGCAAGAAAAAATCTTTAGTTTCATGACACTCAATAATTGACATGTTGTGTTAAGTTTCAATTTTAAATTAACATTATGGACAACATGAACTAACTATTATACAAAAACACCTATGATATATTTGTTTGATTACATATTAGGACTATCTCCAATATGAGACAAAATAACATCACAAATGGAAAAATTGCATGGGAAATATGACTTCAGTTTAATCGTTTCTCATTTATGCATTGTTTTGTATTCACCTTAAATAACTTTTGGAATTCATTGCCATTGGAATAATCAACAATGAGAAAAAACATGAAAATGTAAAAATTGAAGTAACAAAGGCATGTGAAAATTATGACAAATTATGTCATGATAAACTTAATTTTAACCAATAATATGAAAAATGATTTTAAGTACACAAAATGTTTACCTAAATAACAATTATGCATCATTACAAGATGAAAACATGAAAGAATAAAATGAATACAAAGGTGAACTAAGTTACAAATTACAATCAATGTTTTAACACAAGAAAAAAATTATCCTTTGCCACCTTCACACATTGTGATTACTTTTCAATTTGATTACATTTTAAACACATTTGTCTTTCTTAAGCTTGCAAATGGCTTGTTGCACTAGTTAACAATTGATATTGTTTATAGTTGTAACATTACATTTTTTGGATAAGGTTTATAATAATCCCAAAAATTGTTTAAAAGTTTTTAAATAAGTTTGATGTTGGAAATGTTTATGGGTTAAGGTTAGAGCTATTATAATTATTTATAAAATATTCCACATTAACAGTAGCCTTTTTTTCTTTCAAATTTGTGAGCTCAAATTTTGGGCAAAATTATTGTTATTTTCATTTTTCCTTGAATTTGTGCTATGTTTTCAAAAACAAAAATCTCAAAAAAAATCACTAAGTTGTGAAACAAAAATTCCAAAAGAACTTAACAATAATAACCCTGGGTTGATCCAACTATTTATTTCCAAAATTTCACCTAATAATGTTGTTTTTACTTTTACAATGGAAACGAAAATCAAATATATTGATGCTGCATCATTAGAAGAAATGATATTAAAAATTTGTTGCAATATTTTTTTTGAAATTGTGGAATTAATCATTTGTGTTAATGTATGATTAATGTTGTTAAACAAATATGGTCTTGAAAATAAAATGGTTACATGATTGCTTAGTTGATAATTCTTCTTGTGGCCAATTTTTGCCAATTTAAGGGGCCAATGACATCAACAAAGGATTTTTTAAAAAATCAAAATTGTACAATTAAAAAAAAAATGTCTCTTCAATTTTTTACAATAGTTTATAGTAGGTAGTCATAATATTTAAAGGCTTAAACAAGTTTTTGACTCCATAACTTATTTATAGCCAAGTATGGTTAAATCTTTTTGTGGATCATTGCCATTTGAGCAACATCACAAAAGTGATTTAAAAAAAAAAAATTCATATTAAAAGAATAAAAATCACAATTCTTCAAAAGAGGACATATATTTGTTATATAAAAAATAAAATGGTTAAATATTTAATTAAGGCATTCTCGAATTCACATTGAATTGAATCACATTTACAAAGATTATAGGTCAATTTTTATTTTTATTTTTTGATTTATCCATAAAATTTTATTTAATATTTTGATAATCCTTGAAATTGATTAGTGATATAATAATTTTTAATACATTGTTAAATAAGTTTCAAAATCACGTTTTCATTTGTAGCAATTGAATAATTTTTGAAAAATAAAACATATGTTAAGGTTTGAATTTCTTAAATAGTTTCATGTTGAACAGAATAAAGTTAAATTTTTTCTTTTATATTCAAAGTGTTGAAATGATTTAATGGGTGGGTACATCAATGTATATAATGTGTATTATACATTGATTTATCATGTGCAAATGTAGTATACAAACATGTACATATGGTGCTGGTGAATGGTGCCAAAACTTTTTGTTGATGAAACCTGAAATAATAATAATATAAAAATTAAAAAATTCAAGGCATGTATTTTTGCCATGGCATGCTGTGAAGAAAATACAATCCATGATTAATCCGGAAAAAAGGGGAGAAATGGTGTATGATGACATGACATTTTAATCAATGTCATTTTAACTTGAGACCTTATAATATCCATCCCAAAATTTTAGAATTAGAAATTACTTAGTGCAACATGTGACTATCTCAAATGACTAAAAAAAATTCATTAAAAATGTCTTAATCAACTTGTCCATTTTTATTCAATTTCATTGAAAACCAAGTGAATTTGGGTAGTTGTAAAGCCCATGATTCCTTCTTGTGTAATTAGACAATAGGAAACAATTGAAATACATGTATTTCATATTTATTGGGAAGAAAAAATATAGGTGGGCACAAATGATGTGAACTTCCCTTTTTTTTAAATTGTTTTGGAGAAGAGTTGTTGGGTATCAAATGTGCATACATAGAATGAAAAAATATTTTTATAATAAAATTTGATGGTTTACTTATTCTTAAAATCATTAAGCACTCGTAGTTTGGGATTTCCGGGAATGACAAATTTGAATTGATTTCTTATTTGTATAAAATATATTGGAGCTGAATATTTTATACAAATAAGAATGTTATTTAGTTAAAAGGTTTACTCTCGTTTTATTATGGTAGATCCCAAAAGTACTAAAAAATAAATCTCAAGCTATGAGACCTCAAACATAAGAAAACATTTATGAACTTTGAATTTTAATTTTAAATATAACACTTAGTTCCATTGTATAAGAGTTGAAAACTAAAATGCAATTAAATCTTAAGCCATGAAAACTTTGAAAAATAAGCACAAATCATGAACTTCTAATTCTAATTGCATTAAAATTTGACATTATGGTTATTTTTGTGCAAGGATCTCGTTTTAGTGCCTTAGTTATGCTAAGGTATCACACGACAAGTAAGATAGAGGATATATACTAGTTAGGAGGACCAAAGGCTACCAGGTAGCCAAATTTTGTAATAGGGGTTACCCTTACAATTTTGGACCTTAACTTTAGAAGGTTTTTTTAAAATCATTTTGGACAATCATTATTTGGCCTTTTTTAGGTTTATAGGGGCCAAGTGTAGAAATAACCACTTTGTGTACAAGGGATGGGTTAAGGTTGGGATAGAATGATGACATGGTGTGTAATCACATTCAGATTAGGGCACATTGATTAGGGTTAGGGCAAATTTTCTTACTCTTTAAACCTTGTTTGATAATGAGATTGAGTAATGGAACTCTTTTGTTTTTTTAAAAAAATTTTAAAAGTGTTTTTACAAGCTGAAGTAGATAGCAAGGAGTTTTAAAAAATCATGAAAAAGTGAGGAAATTATTTCTTGTTGTCTAGAGCACAAAGTGGAGGCAATTTTGTGGCTATGGAGGAGGTACGAAAGCAACAAACAAAAAAGAAAACAAAGAAGGTGAGAATGTACAAGGGAGCAAAGGAGCTTTTGGGGTGTGGGTATGTATAGACAACTAGGAATATAAAGAAACATATAGAGGATCTAAGAAAGGCAAAGAGGGGACTTCAAAGAGGAAGGCAACTTTATATATATATATATATATATTCCTATTTTTCTTAACTTCTGATGGAAGTTAGTGAAAAGTTAACTTTACCTTAAAAGGTCAAGGTAAAAACAATTAATTCAATTTTTTAATGCAACCTTATTATCCACCAATTTGAGCATTTTTTAAATTTTTAATCTAAAAATTTAGTTGACCAATTGATATAATTGTTTCCAAGTTTTAAAGCACTTATTCAGACTTTTATGCCATTATGATGACTTAGGTTATAGAATTGGAATTGATTATAAAAGGTCAATGGAAACTTACATAATGTATATAAATGTTTGTTTGAGATGAAAAGTGAACATTTGTGGATGAAATTCATTTGTGAAACATGTATTATGTTAAATAAATTGTCATATCAAATTATGCAAAAACTTTTTAAAATTATTTTAAGAATCAATGATTTTGGAAGATGATATTAATAAAGTGAAGTGGATGACATTAAAATTCATGGAAAGAAAAAATGCTCTACTTTATTTGTTGCTGATGAAAATAATGTACTAGAATAATGTGCTATCAAAGTATGTCAAATTTGTGTAAAAGTATAATCCAACAAGAAGCCATACCCCAAGAGGTTAAATAGGGTGCACCGGGTTCAATGTTACTAAGAAACAAATGCCAAATAAAGGAAAATTTTCAAAAAAATTTGAATGTATGGAAACATGATAAACATTTTAAGTATGCTTGAAATTGCATATTTAAAAATGCCTAAGGTATTTATGTAAAAAGTGGATTTTTTAGGATGAATTCTTTGAAAGGAAGGATGTAAATTCATATATGATAGAGATCTTGTGTTTAAAATTCATTTGTCCATGCTTTTAGGCAAGGACTACACATTCACTTGGGTCCACTATATCTTATTCCTAGAAATATTATTAAAAAAATTGAAGAATTCTTCATGTTAGGCACCATTAGTATGCATACCAAGCTTGTGTTCATGAGTTGCATTTAGATCAATACATTTATTTAGTTCTTGCCTTAATGCTATGGGTTTGGGTGCATCCCACCTAGGAGTGTAATAATATTGTTAGAGCATCTCCATCGGATACCATGCATATGCATTCTATCACTAATTTGCAAAACCTTTTGTTGAACCCAAGTATGAAAAATGTTATTCAAGCAAATCACTCGCCAATAGTCATGCAACAAAAAGGCCTTGTCACATGTAAGAATCATAATTGTTGTGAATGAATGAATTTGCACATTCTAAAAATCATCCTCGTTGAAGCTCATTACACCTCCTAATGTGCATGTGTTGTGTTGAGAGCAATTTGTGGTGGAAATGTTTTATAACATTTGACGAGGGAAATTTGACAAACAATTTGTGAGCAAAAAATTAAGACCACCTAAGAGCCAAAAATCTCAAAGAGCAAAAACTTCAAGACCACCAAAGGGGAAAAAAAAAACTCAAAGAACAAAAACTTCAAGACCACCCAGGAGCAATAAAACTCGAAAAAACAAAAATTTCACAACCTTCAAAGAGCAAAAACGAGTCAAAGAACCCACATTTTCATGCAAACACACTCTCAAAAAAATGTCAGTTCTTGACAATTTTTGTGTAAACACACTTCTGAAAAAACTCAACTACATCTCTCCTGAGGAAAAAAATTGAACATCATAGGCATGCAAAATTTTCTAAAGCTCCCTCTATGTTCGGCTACACAATGAAAACCACATATATGAATCTGGTAATCTTTAAATTATATTTTTCTCACCATTTTTGACAATTGAAAACCTCCAAAAAAACACCTCTTCTTAATTTTTATTTTCCAATTTAACTTTCTGGCAATATATATTGCCAGTGAAAAAAAGGCTGGTGCTGTGAGGCTAAACCAGGTGCTTTAACTTCTCCAATTCTTCTTGGCATGGAAGCTGCAAGTACTGACAATGTGAACACAGATCATTACCAAGAGTACAAACAGGGTTTGAAAAACCTACAAAACTACTGGAATAATAAGACCCCACAGCTGGTTACTATGAAAAAAATCCAGCCTTAGACAATAATAGAGCTATCGGTAAAGTCCCGCGACTAGGGGGGAGAGAACGGCCAGTTTCGACATAATAGGGCATCAAACGTGTAACTGGGAATGAAAATTTTACAAAACGACATAACTGGGACCCAAACTAGTTTTTCCACCAATTTTCATGGTAAACTGAATTTCATCCTGTCTTTCCTTGTTCTGGAGCGCCTCCACTGCTTCTATGCGACATATACTTTCACTGCTCCTACCTGTAGGACTAGTATAATTACTCTCGAACCTTGTGCATTAAATGGTGTCAGAAACTTCACCAGCACTCTGGCACACGAAATCCTAAAAGTCTTCAAAACTCATTTTATTTAAGGTTTGTTGTTGCAAAGTTTTCTGATCAGTTTGAATCATTTAACAATCAGTCAGATTTGTGATTCCGTCATCCTCCATAATCCCTTCAAAGATATAATAATAGTGAGCCCTAGTACATTAGGGGAGGACGCTAATGCAGCATTGCAATGCGTCCTTCTTGTAAACAATACAAAAGCATTGTCTGCTTCTTTTTTCCCTGACTGCCCAATTGCCCGACCAATTGCCCGACCAAGTTGTGTCTGGTTAGTGATGACCAGACACATCTTGGTGCTGCTGCCCATTCACAAATGTTATGTCTTATTATAACACACTTTGAAATTTCACCAATTTTCGAAAACTGAGAAATACGATTTCAACCTATGCAAATGATTTTCAATGAAAAAAATGGGCCTAATTCGCCAGATTTTTTTTAAAAAAAAAAGTGTTTCCAAATTGCCAATTTGTTACGATAAGTTCCATTAGGTATAGCCAAGAATATAGAAGGATTCTGGTTTTCTTTTCTACTTTCATATCCAGTCCATAACCAAATCTGGCTAAATCTTCTTATGGATGATCACCACTTCAGCTACATCACAAAATTGAAGGAAAAGAACCCTAGTATACAGTCCTTTGTACTTTATTTTAGGTCCTGCTCATCACCTGCAGTTTGGCAGTGCTGTTGCAACTTGCTAGTACCTTAGTTGAAGTGAAGAACTTTATTATAGAAATGGATTGAAAAAACCCCCTCTTACATTGCTATTATTTTATGGTGACTTCACACAAGCTTTATTTAATTCAAGTGTTAGGAACTGTAATGGTGTATATGTGCTCATACCAGTACTGACCATGTGAACATAGATCATTACCAACCCTAGTTCATGGCAGTGCTTTCTTCTAATGAATTTTGTGACATAGCCAAAGTGGCTATCATCCATAAGAAGATTTAGCCAAATCTGGCTATAAGTCAGAATATGTAATACAAATTGTTTAATCATCCATTTTATATTTTGGCTACTTACTGAAAACCAATTACTGTAGCCTAGTGTAAGTTTCCACATGGTCAAACCAAATAATTAATTTTTGAAAATATTAATTCGTTTTTTTTAAAGATCAATTTGGAATTATTATTATTTCATGATCTACTATGATATTGCAATACATGAGGAGTTAAATTATTCAGGTTATAGCCTAAATAATAATTAAATTATGACGATTTTTCACACCTTAGCTTCATATTTTCAAGAGAATTTGTTTCACTATTTTAAAAATTATTTAATGACAAAACCGACCCTAGGGTAAAGTATAGAAATCTGGTGATCTGGTGAACCTCAACTGAGTTAATATTTGATTTCACCTTGGTAACCAATTCTGTAAGAAATAAGTCTCATATATAGGTAGATAGGTAGGAAAATAGGTAACTACTAGGTAAGTAGATGGTTTATACTTAGGTAAGGGCTGATTTTACTACCTACTAACAACTCATATGTGGGTTTGTTAGAAGGTAGCTAGTAAAAAAGAAAGCAATTGAGCTAACCACCGTGGTTAGCTAGGCAACTGCAACCCAACAGAAAATTGTTTCCCAATCACTTATCATCCATCCTTCATGGTGCACTCATGGGTGCTGGTTCAGTGTGGCCGTTGATCTCTGGTAAGCATGCATGCATTGTGGGCCTTGCATGTATGCTTGTGTGTTTGCCTACTCCTTTCTCAAGAATAGTAGAAGGCATTTGTGTGTGCATATGCTAAATAACATTGGTGTACGCTCAAGGCTAGGGCTTTATAAAGGGTAAAGTATGGAATAGCAAAAGAGCTAGGGTTGTGCTAACCCTTTGCCCAACCACTTTCATCCAACTAGAGTTAAGTATCCCATGTAGAATATCTTAGGTGTAGAGTTAGGATAATTTTAGGAGAACTTAAACTTAGAGGTTTTTCAACCACCCCAATGAACCCTAGGTCAAAAATTATATGCATATTTGACCCTAGGTCTAAAAGTGTATGCAAATCTAGCCTTGGGTCATTTACAACTTTGTATATTGTATTTGTGTCATTTAGGAAGTATGTAATCCATATGGCTTCATCCATATTAAGAATTTTTCATCCGAATGAAAAACATTGACCTTGTTCAACCATATGACTAAGAAGCCTAGGCCAAGCTAGCCCATGTCCAAGAAGCTTGAGACCTCACCAAAAAGACCTAGACAAGCCCATCCCCAGTCTAGACTAGAAGCACGAGCCCATGCTCAAGAGGCCCAAACCACCTTGACCCTATATCCAAGAAACTAGCTAGGACCTCACCAAAAAAAACCAAAATTGGCCCATCCCCAAACCAAGAGGCATGAACCACCTCCATATGTTAAGAAAGCCCTTGAAGGCCCCAAAAAGCAAAAGGGTCATGCTATGTCCTAGGCTTTTGCTAACTGGAAAACCCTTAAGTAGCCTAAGAAAAAAGCCCAAGCCCCCAAATAGCAAACATAGCTTAGGGACTTCAAAGAAAAAACCTAGACAAGTCAATCTTCAATCCTAGGCATGGCATGGCATGGCATTTGAAAGAAACTAGATAGCATAGGAAAAGGCTAAGGGAGCCCAAGAAAAAACCTTGGGTAGCCTAGGAAAAAGCCCAAGCTCCATAGGAAAGAGCCTAGGCAACATAGGTAACCAATTGCAATACCCTCATCTTCCATGTATACATTTAATGAAGGTAAATGTAAAATGAAGGTATTGCTATCTTTCCATAGGTAGTCTAGAAAAAAAAACACAGGTAGGTTAGGAAAACTTAGGCAACTTATGAAAAACATCATCAATCTAGGAAAGGCCTAGGCAATCTAGGGTAATGCCTAGGCACCCTAGGAAAAAGCTTAAGCAACCTAGGAAAAAAATTATGCTCTCTAGGAAAGAACCCTAGCAACTTAGGAAAAAAATAAAACTCCCTAGGAAAGAACCCTAGCAACCTATGAAAAAGCATAGACATACTAGGGAAAAGCCTAGGAAGCTAGGAAAAAGCCTATGCAATTTAGGAAAAAGCTTAGGCAAGCTAGAAAAAAATCTTATGGAATTTAGGAAAAAGCCTAGGTGACTAAGAAAAAACCTAGGTAGCTAGAAGAAAAACCTATGCAACTTAGCAAAAAGCCTAGGTAGCTAGGAAAAACCATAGGCACCATCGAAAAGAACCCAAACAACTAGGAAAAAAATTAAGTAGCTTAAGAAAGAGCCCATGCAACCTATGAAAAAGCCTAGGCAACTTTGGAAGAAACCCAAGTAGCTTAAGAAAGAGCCCAACAATCTTATAAAACAACCTAAGCATATTAGGTAAGAGCCCAAGCAACCTAAGAAATTAAAGCCTAAGTACCTTAGGAAAAAACCAAGGTGGGTCAAAATACATTATTAGGAGCCAATATGATTGATTTATAAAATGACCACAAATCTTTTTTTAGTCCTTTGCATTTTTTCATATAAAGGAATTTTTTAATGATCTATTTTTTGCAACTTGTTATTAAAAAATAACATAGTTGCTTCAATATATCACTTCTTTTTTTGTGTTAGTCATTGTAAAATAATTAATATAAAGTTTTCAAAGTGTGCAAATTTTGCCAAAATTTTCATTTCATTTTGGTAAATTATTGTAATTTTGAATCATACCAAAATATGTTAGCTATTTTAGGCTTTAGTTTCTTGTATCATAAATTTATATTTTTTAAAATGTCATGTACATTACACCCCATTTACATGTGATAAAAGACTTTTAAAATTTTGAGCTTTTGAAACATATTTTTAAATTCTATAAATTTTTAATTGTGAGTGTGGGTAGTAGGTTAATATCATCTAAATTTTCTTACTATCAATATTTATTTGGTAAAAATATCTTTTACCTTGATCCTTTGCATAATTAATTATTCAAATTAATGAATATTTATTATTTTAAAATGTAAGAATATATATATATATATATATATATATATCCAAATAATCCCAACACCTTTTTTGGCTCCTATTACCATGTTTTAATGTAGTTAGGTATCCTAGCAAAAAGCCCAAGTTGCCTAGGAAAAAAATTCAAGGTGGCAAGTACCAAATTGCATTACCCTCAACTTGCATGTTTGCACATATAGATAATGAAAATATGTAGTAAAATGACGGCATTGTTATCATTTATGCTCATTGTTTTGAAACCCTCCTCATCACCATCAAATGCCAAATTGCATTAACTTCAACTTGCATGTATACATGTATGCATATTAATGAAGGTATGTATTAAATAAATGTATTCACATGTATTTACTTTATTTTGGATTAAAATGTTAATTTATGACTTAATTCAACCTATTGGGTGGGAACAAATCCCTCTAAAAGGGTTCATGTTTTTTGGCCCACAATAAGGAGGAATGATTGGATCTTCTACATAAACTACTTCCAAAATGTTGGGCTAAAAAACCTTATCATGATTTGTTCTTCAATTACTTGAAGGTCAAAAGATGTCTAAAATAATCACACTTTGAGGGGGTAAAGGTTTTCACAAATGCAATAAAACATCGTGGATGGTCTTAAAAAAAATTGTTTTTTGAGATTTCTAGCTCTTAGGTGGTCTTAAAACTTTTGCTCACAAAAGACACACACATTCACAACTCTCAAAACTAACCACCCCATTTTCATGTTTATTGTCATGTATTTAGGTTGTTTTTTTAGTTTACTCAAAATTCCATATAAGGTCTAATGTAGTCTTTGCATCAACTTTGTGTATGTGTTACGGTTTTGCACTAAAAAAAGGGGTTTGAGGTGTAGGCATTTGTTATGTAAGTTTTCTTGGGATTGAAGTATGGAAGTGTATGGTTACCAACAATTTTCTTCTAACTTTAACCTGAATCAGCCATTTTTAAATATGGTGCTAGGAAATTATAAAAATGTTTTATTGAACACCAAAGGTGGGGCTAGGTTGATTGTGACCGCACGTACCTCAAATAGGAACAAGCTCACTACGAGTCACAAGGATTTGAAAAGAAATCAATGTCATTGGTGTTAATAGGATCCATTCACGATCAAGGGGTACTAGAAAGGAATGTCTAATTGAAAAAGGACTACAAAAGACAATTTTGGATTACTGTTTATCTTACATTATTATAAGTGTAGTGCATTGTTGTATGTGAATAAATTAAATAATGTCTTCTTAAATTAATAAAAATATTTTAAAATAATTTGGATACTATGTAAATGTCATTTTGAGTTCTATAAACTAAAGTAATCAAGTGTTTAAACTGCACATTTTTTTTAGGAATCAAAAGGAATGCATAAAGTCATACAATTGATTTCAAATTTTTTGTACAACAAAACAATGCCCCTTTCTATGAAAGTACATGTTCATTGGATGAACTTGATGAAAAACCAAATCATACAAAAATTTCAAAGTCTTGAAATTTTAAAGGAAAGGGTTGCAAGACAAAGGACTCATTTTTTAAACCATTTGATTAAAAAAAAATGTTAAATGGGCTCAAAATGTCTAGCTTTGATGCTATTCACATGTGCAAGAAATAATTTTGCCAAAAAAACATGTTTGGTTGTCCATTGAAACTCATTTTGGGAATTTTGGGGACTTTCTATGTTTTTGGCATTAAATCAAAATATTTATACACAATTATGTATGAGTATGAAAATTTGGCATTAACACATGGATTATCTTATATTGGACCATTCAATTTTTCTCACTTAAGTTTGTTTCATGTAAATGTTATTTGTAAAAAATAGCTCTAAAAGTTCCTTAAGTCCTTTTTTCCTTTTTTGGTACCCAACCATGAATGAACCCAATAATGTTATAATTCAACCATATGTGGCCCAACAAGGTGAAATGTTTCCATAGGGAGTCTATAGGAACCACAAGGGCTTATCCCGCAATAATCCCAAGATTTGTGCAAAATCATAGGATAAAGATGCGTTGGAACAAGATATAACCTATCTTACAAAACACATATTTCTAACAAGGTCCACAAACAATTCTGTCATTCCTAACATTATGACAAAACCTTTTGCAATTGAATTCTAACAACTTGTACACCTAGGCAAGGTGCATTACTACTAAGCAAGAGGAGGCATATTTTGGAATGTTAAAATGGACAACAATACAACCATGCATATATTGTTGGTATGGCATCATGATTACAACCAAGTGAAGTGGGGACAATTTTAGTCCAAAGTTGGATTCCATCTTTCAACTCGTGCCAATTGGTGGGAAACAATGTTCCAAGTTAAATAATCTTTTGCAATATATCATTAAAGTACTTTGTGATGGGTCTAACCACATTATAAGGAGCCACACATGCCCCCTTGGACCACTGTTTTTTTGTTGTTTTTTTAATTTAAAAAATTAGAAATTTTTTAATACATCTTTCAAAAAAAACATTTAATTTTTTTTAAAATTCTTAATACTATTATGTTAAGGTGTATATTAAAAATATATAATAGTTATGAAAGTGGGAATGATTTTAGCCAAAGATATGAAAGAAGTAAAATACAAATGACCCCAAATTTTGTGTGGTGCTTAAGCCATGGAAAAGGTTAATGAAAATCATTAGGTCCAAGCTTTAGATGGCACCATCATTGAAGTGTAGGTAAATTATGAATCTTTTCCATGGGTCAAATATGATAACTATGTTCACCCTCAACTCAAGACAAGATTGCCCTAGTAAATATTCACAACCATCAAACCTTCACCCACAATTGTTGCCATTTACAACCCAAAGGAGATTACTAAGTTATTTGTTTCCACATTCACACCATAGACAACAACAAACCCTAAAAATAGTCAATTGTTTTAAGTTAATTAACTACCTAGGAAACACATATTCCTACCAACGAAGAGTCCAAAGAAGTTGACTTTAAGGGATTCGCCACAATGTAACATAAGACTAGAATTCCAAAATACCATAAAGGTTACAAGAAACCCACTCAAGGAGGGTGCAAGTTGTATGTGAACAATAGTAGTAGAGATAACCCATGAATGGCACCAAATCACAACAATTCACGTCCCACCATTAGCATTCACTCATTAATGGCTTCTCCAACCACACATGATCTTGGTGGAGGGACTGACAATGCAATTTTGATGGAAATAGAATTGCCCATCCCATTCCACAATAGTAATCATAATAACATTGAATGTTGCAGTTTAGGGTTTGCCAAACCATTATATTTTAATCTCCAACATAAATGCCAATAGAAACACCTCACCTACCATTCTTCAACTTTAGAGACCTTAATGAGATTGTTTTTAGTGGCTCATCTAAAGATGTAGTTGCAATGCATGAACCAACCCTTGTGTTCAAACCATTACATCATTGATTTTTTTCAATTCAATTGTTGACATTAAAAAAGTTAGTGATGAAATTTTTAATTTAAAAAATGCACATGGGTTTCACTAATGCCACCTTCTAGCAAATGTTGTCACTTTCAACCTTATTCACCTTGGGGCAATAATTCAACCTTAGTACCCATTGTTCTTCCTACCCTCCCTACTCACTAACCTCCCATTCCAACTAATCAAGTTTTGGCAATGGCAACACCATTAATGCCACCAATTTAACAAGTAGCAAAATGAAATGTGTAATTTACAAATCACGAAAGGAAAATGAATGACATTATCAATAAGTACCTTCAAGCCAAGTCTTGACCTCTAAGGCAAGTGATTAACTAAAAACCAAACTTTTATTAGGAATGCCAAAGCTACTACTAAAGGTAAAACCACCAAGGTTAGACATCAAGAAGACCCTAATTGAGAAGTGTGGGGATTTCCATACCAAGCTACTATAACAAAGAGTAATGGAAATGCTCCTAGAGACCTAATCCATCTTTGGCATATAGATTTCAAGTATGAAGCTAAAAATCATAACATACAATGTGCGAACATGTAACAATCGTAATTCCATCCCAAACTTAAGCATTACTTTGAGGAAATTACACTAGCCATTGATATCTTGTGTATATAAGAACACAAGTTATGACTATACATGTGACCGCATTTTTTTGTAAGTTGTGGGGTGAAAGCATACAAAAGTATGCCCAAAACTAGTTGTTGCAAGTCAGAAAATAATATTTTGTCACAAGTAAATTAGGAAGTAGTTGATGTTTTATGAGATTGACCTTTTGAAATACACAAGGGAATCACATATGATATCATGTTGAAGGTTTTAAAGGCTTCAAAATTTGTATCAACCTTTTTTTAACCTACTTTCAACCTATCTTGCAAAAAATTATTATGTTGTCCAAATTTCAAAAAATAGATTGAAAGTAGGTAAAAAACCTCCAATTTGTAATTCCATTCATATGTTGCATTTTGAAAAGGTTTGGAACACGATTTTATGAATTGAACACATGCAATGCACTTTGCTATCTTATCAAAAAATATGTTTTAGGTGTGCAAATTTTGAATTATGAAAAATTACTTTTGAAGGGCTTCACATTATCATAATCCAGAAATTCAAGTTTCAAAAAATGTATACCAAGATTCATTGTAATTTAAACATTAATAACATCTCATTTGAATTGTTTTATTTGGAAAATGTGTTATATTAACCATATTAAGAAAACTTGTTATAGATAAACTAGTGAAAATAATAGAATACATTAAAAATGACCATAGATGGTTTATTTAATATGGTAACTATATCCCAAAAAATATGGCATTGCAAAAATGCCTAAAACATAAAGTATTTAAAATCTACTTTTACTTATTGGTAAGGATCACCAAGTGGTTTACTTTTGCATGCTTCCACCTTACGGAAGACTTCAAGAATTTGGTGCTTGGATGCTATTCAAAGGTATTGACACCAAATATATCAACATGGTGTTGGGTGCAATGGAATTACAACATTCATTGCACCTAAATGGCAAAAATTGGTGAAAGAATCTAGTTTATTATTCCATAACGATTTCCATTGGTTTGCCCTCAAGGGTTTAATTACTAGGAGGGAATCTTGTGGTAATAAATTTATATGACCCTAATGAACCATCTTGTTGGTGTGAATTATGTGAATTAATGATGAAAATTTTAATGGGAGGATATAAATGGGTCTTGGCTTAGGATTTCAACCTATATGAATCCCACTAATACAAAACCAATACATGTGGTAAACTAGTTTCCATGTGTGAAAGAAAAACATTCCAAACTTTATCAAGACATCTAAATGTGGATGAGGTTGCATGCACATATAAAAGTCAAAATTATTCAAGGGATAATATGTGTTGGGATGATGTATTGAAGGTTTTGGTGCACCTCAAAATTACATCTATACTTTCATCCAAATTAGCAAGAGGCAATCACCACATATCCCAATGCATTATCTTGGGTGATGTTCCATTAAACCATGAATTGATAGAAATTTTAATCATGATAAAAACACACATTGCCTTAAAAGATTTGTTGGTAGATAAACATTGTTTGGCTCAATGAAGCCAAGTGTTTCGTTGAACATATTTGGCATTCATGCCTTCCCATGCCAATACATTTTTATTCCACAAGTTGGGCAAGGTTATTTCAACGTACAAACATTTTTCAAGCAAAAATATGTTGCATACAAAGTGGATGAGGCTCAACTTTGAATGTAGGTGGAAAAAAATAATACCAAGTTACATGATGACCCCTTAAATAGGAATTGTTAACAACACTATGGTGATTTGAAACTTCTTTTGTAATAGATAAAAGATAGAAAGTTGCTGGCAAACGTGTGAGCTCTTGGGTCAAAATGGAAATTTAAAGGTCACATGGTGTCATGGACACAAAGAACCACAAGAACAAAAAATAAAAATAAATTCTAAGTCTAATTTTCAAACAAGGAACAAAACAAAATTATGTGATTCAAAAACAAGAATACAAGAATTGAAAACAAGAATACGATGTGTAAAACAAATGTGAAAATGAACATTTATTATGTCAACATATGCAAACATGAATATGAAAAAAACATGACAAGGCTATGGTGTAAGATCGTGCCTAAAATTGGTGTTGAACATACCAAAGGAAATGAAGGGTCCTACTTCTATTTATACCCCTTTGGGGACCTAGCTCAAGGAAGTTTCCAAGGAGGTTTCTATGTTTACATCGAACAAAGAAGTTTTTTGAGAACCTTCGTAACTAAAAGTGAACTATGTGTTAATTGAAACTTAATTGAAAGTTAACTAGGACTTAATTAGGAATTAATTGGGAGTTAACTAAATGTTAATTAAATTTTACTAGGAACTAACTGGAAGTTAATTAGGGGTTATGGATGAAGATTATGGATGAATTCCATCCATTAGAAGATGGTGTCTAATGTTCACATTCATCACATCACCTCCCCTTTTAGCGATGAATTCCACGAGGAGCGACCTTTGGTTTGCTTGGATATTATTAATGGAATTCTTTCACCTTGTCCATAACATTCATTAAATGATTAACTAGTTTTTAATTGCATTCATTCACATCATACCCGCACCAATGTATAAGGTATTGAAGTTGGTCATTTGATATTTGTGAATCAAGGACATCTTCCACTTCACATTCTTGTTCACCATTTATTTGAATTGGTGGGGGTGGTTCACAAATCTTTCTTGGGATGGTTGATGCATGGTAAAGTTCTAACAAATAAACATGAAACACATGATGGATCTTCATGGAATTCAGAAATTTGAGTTAAAAGGCCACAACATTGATTTGTTTCACAATAGTGAAAGGACTAAGTCTTTGGTAGTCCAATTTTTCTAAAGCTTGAGTTGTCTTGATGTTTTGTTGTCAAAGCTAAACTTGGTATTTGCCAACCACATGACTCAATTTTTAGTTGCAGGGTTCACAATCTTGTTCACTCCTTGGATGTCAAACTTGGGGTGCAAACCATGATTGACAAAAAAAGGTGTTTGTTGTGTCAAAGAATGAAAGGTGTTATTGTAAACAAACTTTGCCATGGACAAGAGGTTTGACCAATTATTTTGATGATAATTGGTTGTGTAACATACATATTGTTCCAAAATTTGATTAACCCACTATGTTTGCCCATTTGTTTGGGGGTGGAAGGTCAATGACACCTTCACCTTCATGTTTAATAATTCAAAAAACCTCTTCTGAAACTTGGATGCAAATTGAAGTCCATAATCAGAAATGATATTTTAAAGGAAAACCATGATATTAAAACATATGATCAATAAATAACTTGGCTGTCCTTTTGTTAATTATTGATTTGTTGCATGGAATGAAATGAGCCATCTTTGTCAAGCGGTCCACCATCACCAAGATGGAATGAATTTGAAAGTGGTAGATTTGTGATGAAGTCCATGGAGATCGGAGACCATGTTGCAAAAGGAATGGGCAATGGTTGAAGGAGTCCATTGAGCAATGATGAGGATTTTTCGTTCCAACGCAAACATCATAAGATCCAACAATTTTTTTCACATATTTCCAAAGTTGTGGCCACCAATAATCTTGAGAAACCAACTCCATGGTATTGTTAAATCCAAAGTGGCCTGTAGCTAAGACATCATGCATAGCTTGGAGAACTTGAAATTGAACAAGGCCATCGGGAACATACAAAAGACCACCACAATATAACAAACCATCTCAAAACTCGAACTTGACACAATTACTAAATAAATTTTGGATTTGATGTTGATTCCTTAGTTGTCTTTGGATGTCAACAACAAGAGGATGTTTTTTCAAATTTTCATGAATTTGATGAAAAAGGGTCTTGTCATCAAGAGTTACCAACAATGCTCGAAATCAAAGGTGTTTAGACTTGATAATGACATCACATTGTTGTTCATAAGTGACATCTCCTTCTTTAGGCGCAAGGTATGAGTGATGGGATAATGCATTCGATTTCCCTCGTTGGCACCCAAGGTGATATGTAATGACAAACCAAAATTGAGACAAGGACAATGCCCATCGAGTTTGAAGTCGATTCAAAACACGAGCAATCATGAAATACTACAAGTTCATGTGATTTGAATACATAATAGTTTCATGTTGAACTCCTTCAAACAAATGACACCATTCCTCAAAAGCATCCACAATGGCAAGAAATTCCTTGTCATGAATATCATAATTAATATTGGCAGGAGAGAACTTACAAGAATGGAAACCAACGTGATGAAAAAGATTGTTTTTTCCAAGTTGTGAGAGTATGGTGCCTAATGCAAAATTTAAAGCGTTTGTTTTTAAAACAAAAGGTTTCATAGGATCTGCATTAATAAAAAGTGGGGCAATTGTGAAAAAAACCTTCAAAGATTGGAAGGCATCTTTTGCTTCAACTCCCCATGAAAAAATTTGATCCTTTCAAGACAAATGAGTAAGAAGAACCACTATTGTAGAATGGTGGGCAATGAAACATTAATAAAAGTTGGCAAATCCAAAAGAACATTGAACATTTCAAATAGAAGCCGGGATAATCCAATTGACAATGGTTTGGACCTTATGATGGTCCATGCAAATGCCATCTCTTGAGATGATGTAGCCCAAGAATTCCACTTTAAATTGATGGAATTCACATTTTTCTAATTTGCATAAAGTCCAATTCTTGAAGCTTCTCCAACACAAGACATACATGGTGTTCATGATCCCCCATGTTCTTTGAGAAAATGATAATGTCATCAGTGTAACAAACCACAAAATCATCCAAGTACTCATGAAACACATCATTCATCAAGTGTTGGAAAACAGCAGGTGCATTGGTAAGCATAAGGCCAAAGGGCATCACAACATATTTGAATTGGCTATAACATGTTCTAAATGTTGTCTTCCATTTGTCACCTTTTCAAATATGCACCAAGTTGCATGCCCCACATAAATCAATCTTGGTATACACCTTGGCACGATTTACTTGGTCCAACAAACCTGATATTGAGGGTAGAGGGTACCGATTCTTGATGGTGAATCCATTCAATCCACGATAATCAACACACATTCATAAAGAGTAATCCTTCTTTTTGACAAACAAGATCAAGGAACTAGCTAGATATTTAGAATGTCGAATGAACCCCTTCTCAAGGTTTTCATCAATGTACTCATGAAGAGTTACAAGTTCATCTTGTGACAGGTTGTAATCAACCTGAATGAAAGTTGTGCTCCTTTTTCAAAATCAATGGTGCATCACATGGACGATGTTCCAATAAGGTGTTAATGTTTTTCTTTTCAAACATGTCTTTGAATTCCTTATATTAGGAAGGAGTCTCATGACGAGGCGATTCAACATCTGATGTGGGAAGAACATAAATAAGGAATGCATTTCCTTTTTGGGCACTTTTGTTGAAGTGAGAAAGATTTTAGTAATCGAAACTGATTTATAACCAAATTTGGTAGAATTTTAACTAAGACAATGTAACCAAAACCGAATTTGGGTAATTGATTTATGGAACCGAAACTATATTTGTCTTAATTGAAACCGATTTTAAGGATGTTTATTTTTAGAACCAAATATCTATAAATGATTAGTTAGACTAGTAGTTAGGACTTTTTTTTATAAGGTTTGGAAGTCATATATCTACAGGGATTTTTAATTGTTCTTAGGTTGGAAGAAGACGAAGATTGTACAAGTTTTTTCAAAACTACTTTTGGAGAAAGTTCAAACCTTTTGAGTTTTTTCCTTCTTTTTGAAATAATCAATGTTTTTTGCTAGATTGGTATTTCTCCACAAGGTTTTATGTTTTGAAATATGTTCATTCAATGTGTGTGTTTTTCCATGGTTATATTATTGTTATTATTGTTGTCACATGAATTTTAAGTTTGTGTTTTGATATTTAAGGTGGTTGCACGTGTCTGCCCCCATTTCAAATCCAATAATGCGATTCCCCTACCAAAAATTATAGTACTTTGGATATCTATTTGATTTATTAGTAGTTGAATTTGGTGGTTTCAAAAATCACTCCACTTAGACAAAAAAATATTAAATTTATGTTTTATTTACAAACTTGGTTATTTACTGGGTGGCCTTAATAAGTTTGCATGAAAGTTCTTACTCCAATGAACAAAGCTTTTGAACTATTGACATCTTGGGCATTCCCCAAATATTTGTCACATTCAAAGAACTTAGTAAACAACTTGTTTAGGTGGGAGTCTTTGTCTTCACTGTTGATGTTTTTGGATGTAAATTTTTCACATTTTGATGCTACTTTTTAAGGTACATCAAAATGAAGACTTTTTGTACATTAATCCACTTAAGGGTTGTGCAAAATGAGCCATGATAACCCAATGACAATAAGGTTTGTTGGGGATGAAATGACATTAAAGGCCACATTGCTTGTATGTGTCCTAATAGTAATATCTAAAGCTTTGGTTTCATGTGTCACAAGTCCTAAAGAAAGATTTCAACCATCGATGACCTCCATGACTACTAGTGTGTTTTTTTTCGCAAGAATCATCTTATGTTGTCGCACTGGATTTTTATTGATGAAACACGTAGATGCACTAAAATCAAGTAATGTTTCAATCTCCATCATCATGGATCTACCATATTTGATTGTGGCAATAAGAAACAAAGTGTTGGGTCTAAAAGTAAATTGGGACCATTTTGAATATGTGATGCACTTGAGTCCAATTTCGTGGACCTTATTGAAATTGGATGTCCTTGTTTCTCAAGCCTTCAAGAGGTGGTGTGTAACTAGAAGTGGTTCGAATTGTATCCAATAGTTGTTTCTGGAAGCAATTGATAGTGATGTGACATGGCTTTCCACAATACATGCATTGTTTGCTCACATGTCATTGTTCCTTCTCTTATTCTATGAGTGGTTTAAATTATGTTCAATCAATTTGCATGGATCATCTTTTGATGTAAATGTTGTTGATGGAGACGGCATAACATGTGCAAATTTTTTTAGGATTATTGGTGATTCCCAACATTTTTCTTATTGACATTAAAAGCCTGTTATCACAACGAGCAGTTTGAACAATTATTTTATTCAATGTGGACGGATTTAGCATGGTGAATAATAGGTCCTTCACATCATTGTGTAGTCCATATTGAAATTAATTCATGAGTGTTGTTTCATCCCATGATATGTCGCGAGCCAATCACCTAGAAACTAATGCATACACAACAATTAAACATGGTCGCTGACAAAAAACTTGTAGTTATTAGTTGATGTGTGTTCTTTATCAAAGTCTCCAAAGGTGGCACTAAATTCCTCCACAAACACCTTGAGATCATTTAACAATGGAGATTGTCACTTTAACAAAGGTGCAAACCATGTTAAGCTTGTGCCTAATAGCAACGTGCCAATAAGGCCAACATGAGTTGGGTAATTTGGATAACAATGGGGGTGCAATTGAATGACTAGTCGCACTTGGTTAAAGAAACTTCAAAACTTGGGACACGTCCCATCAAGCTTGTTAGGAAGGTTGATTCATGGTTCCTTTACTTGGGATGGTGTCATGGGAACACATCCCAATGACGTTGATGTTTGAGCACTTTGAAGATGAACAACGGACTCACAAAAAGTTTGATTCTCTTGTTGCATATGTTTAAGAACAATAAGAACTTCCATAGATGTAACCATTTCTTTTTTAGATGTAAACATGATTATGAACACCATGAAATATGACACCAACAAAAGGTGGGTAATCCACAACCTCAATCAACAAGAAATGGGTAATCCACGACTTTTTGAAAAAAATTCCTTTGAAGGAGAAAGGTAATCCACACTCAATTCCAAAAGGAATTTAATTCTTAAATGACTTATAGACGTAAAAATAAATGTAGACCTGATGTAGTTTATTGAAATTGTCATGGACACGAAGAACCACAAGAACAAAGGATAAAAAAAATGTCTAATTTTAACTTTCAAACAAGGAACAAAACAAGATTAATTGATTCAAATACAAGAACATAAGAACTAAGAGTAAAAACACAAGATGTGTGAGACAAATGTGAAAACTTATTTTTATTATGTTAACATATGCAATGATGAACATGAAAAAAACATGATGAGGTTATGGTGTAAGATCATGCTTAAGATTAATGTTGAACATACTAAAGGAAATGAAGGGTCCTACTTCTATTTATACTCCTTTGAGGACCTAGTTCAAGAAAGCTTCCAAGGAGGTTTTTATCTATGCATTAAGCAAAGAAGCTTTTGAAAACCTTCATAATTGAGAGTCAAGTTCTATGACTTAATTGAAACTTAACTGAAAATTAATTGGGATTTAATTAAGACTTAACTACGAATTAATTATAGTTAATTAAGAGTTAACTTGACTTAACTTGAAGTTGATTGGGAGTTAAGTCGGAGTTAATTAAGGGTTAGGATGAACATTATGGATGAATTCCATCCATTAAAAGATGGTATTTAATGTTCACATCCGTCACACATGGTTTCAAATAATTTTTTTTGGCAATGCAAGAAATATTAACATCCATTGTTGCTATTAGCTTAAAAATGGTAATGGAGTTATAATCATTAGTAAGGTTGAATTGGAAAAAAATTGTGTGGATTATTACATTGAATTATATCAATACCAACCACGCACACATGAAGTGATTAAAGATAATAGAGACCATCCTAGAGAACATTCCATGTTCTTTCAATGAACAAACTAACAAGCACTTATGAACCCTTTTTTTAAATGATGAATTGAAGCAAACCATATGTGTGAAATTATTATTTCATGGGTTCATTTTTTTGCATGTGGATGGTTGAAAATATTTAATCTTATTTATATGTGCATCATATGTGTTTTAGATGCATAACATCCATGTGTAAAAAACATGAACCCATGATATAATAGATTTTGTGCAAATTTCAAACAAAATGATAAAATTAATAAGTTTATGATGTTGAACATGTATTGCATTCATATGATCTTCGTTTAGTTTCAACATATAAATATGAAATAAATAATGTGTTTTTGATTCCATATCTTAGTTATTGGAAAATCAACTATCACCTTTGCAAATGAGGCAAATATAGTACGGCACATTTAAATCAACATTTACTATTAAATATAAAGAAAACATAACTATCGTGGGCATGAAAACAACCAAGACTATAAAATTTTCTACCCCAAACAAGAACAAAGGGTAGGCCTAATTCCAAATTCAAATTATGAAACAAGAAAAACAATAATAAGAACACAACATGAAAAATAAGAATCCAACAAGATTTTATTGTAAAGAAAAAATAGAATAAAACTATGACAAGAAAATTTACCCAAGATTGGTGTTGAAAAGACCAAAGGTAATGAAGATTTTTGCCTATATTTATACCCATTGGGCATCTAACTCAAAGAACTTTCAATCTGTATGTGGTTCATGTTCATCAATGTGTGCCCATATGCACCCATGTGTGAACTATGAATGAACTAAAATTCATCTAAGAATGAACTAAAACTCAATTAAAAGTGAATTAAAACTTGATTACGAGTGAACTAAAAGTTACCTAAAAATTAACTAGAAGTGAACTAAAAGTTAATTAGAGTGAACTGAAAGTGAATTAAGGGTTAAATGGAAATGAATTGAAAATGAATTATGAGTTAACTAGAAGTGAACTAAAAATGAATTAAGACTTAACTAAAAATCAATTAAAAGTTAATTGGAAATGAACTAAAAGTGAATTAAAACTTAACTGAAAGCTAACTAAGAGTGGATTAAAACTAAATTAAAAATTAGGTACAAGTTCATTATAAGTCATGGATGAACATTCAAATGAATGAACCGCATGGCATTGGCATTCGTGACAATAATAATGTTATATTCAATAATTAAATCCATTATTTTTGTTTGATTTGTAATACGGTATAATCATAAATGAACATTAATATGTAACAAAAAATGACAAAAAATGTTACAACGGGAGGTTTATGGGGAGATCTCACTACAATTTTGATGATAATTAAATATTTGTAAAAGCCAATTTATGTTTGGGATAACATATAAACACACATAATGTTTCGATGTGGAATGAATTTTCAAATATTTTTCGTTACATATAGCTTATAACTCTCAACATTTTAAACCAATTGGATATTTTAATGGTGTACCTAGGTTTTTGCATGTTTTCAAATAAATGATCCCAAAGTGATCATAAATTTGGATGAATTTCCATTTTTTTTCTAAACAATAATCATTTTCATAACCAAATGCACATTTCTATTGGAATGAAAATTTTGATTATGCACTTATGAACATATTGAAAGATAGTCGGAATTCACCATTGAAATGTGTTGTTTCATTGTTGAACACTTTCAATACAAATATTACCAACAAAATTAAAAAAAAGTGTATTCATTATGTAGAAAAAAAATGGAAAAAACTACAAAAGTTTCCATTAATGATATTTTGCTTGGCCCATCCATTGTAGTGTCCATTACAATTTAAGTTGATTTTTTTTCAAATATTCAAATGGAACATTTCCATTTAATCGTTGATTATTGCATTAAAAAATTCTTTGATTAGATAGTTTATAACAAAAAGAATTTTATTTATTAAAACCTTGTCCAAATCTAACCTATTTTGTGAAAACATCTAAAAAAACAAGATAAAAATTTATGAATCTCATGAAATATGTATTCATATATATATCACAAATTACAAAGTTCAATCATGATACATGATATGCATTTTAGAAAAAATCAAACAACTAATTCATATGGAACATCATGTTTAATCAATGAAACATCATGGCAATTTAAAAGAAAATGCACATAATTAAATATACATTGACATTTATAATAAAAATCAAAGATGTTGCCATAATTTCATGTTTTTATTGTGAAAGGTTATTTTTTGAAAATTACTTAAATATTTTCAAATAAATTGTCAAAAAAACTTTTTGTATATTTTCAAATTTAAATACAACCTAGTTCAACATCATACACATGTACAAGTTGTTTGCATAATATCAATGAAAATAAACCACCTTTTTTATCAAATTTCAAGTATTGAATTTAATTTTTTAAAACACAATCATTCCATTGGTTCAAAATTTAACACAATTAGAAAATTGTTTTATTTCATTATGTTTTTCTTTTGCTCAAATTTATAAACCTTATAGTTATGGGCAATATAAAATGCACGGTAGTGTTATTATGGTCCTTACAAATGTTGATCAAAGTCAATCATATTATCATGTCTACCATATGATGATACAACAATAGGTGTGTTCGTTAAACAATGTCTTGAATACAAACAACTTATATGTTAGGAAATGTTCATCCAAATATGGTGATGTTTGATTTATAGGATTTGATCAAAAGACCATTATACAAAGGTTTGAATGTTACCCAAATGTTATCATTCACCATCAATGGACAAGTTTGTTTGCTTTGTATATGAACTTAAAATCTCACACTTATATAATTATGATATGTTATCATTTGATAACTTTGATTCTAATGGTGAAGAAAAAAATTGTATACAAATAAATTCAATGAAACATTTTTTTTGGAGCTTCCAAAAATAATGCATTATGAAAATACTATATGTTATATTGTCCTAAATCAAAACTTTCATCTTTTAAGTTTTTTTTAAAATGAACATTTAGATAAACAAAAAAATTTCAAAATTTTGATGGTTTTTCATATTAACAAATAGTTCGTTAGGAATTATTTTATGAATCTAAAGATTTGGCAACTAATATTTCAAACCTTTCTTTTTAAAGTTGTTACATTTTCCATCTAAAAAGTCATAGTGTCTTATTGGGTGTAATACAAAAAAAAAATATTTGTAGATATGTAATAAAAAAATTGAATAGTTTGTAGATATGTATATTAAATTTTCTTATGACATATCCTTGTTATGTTAACAAATCCATTGTGAAATGCCCAAAAACATCAACATGTAAGACGAAAAACCATGTGGTTTATAGATTTCATTACCCATTACCTCCCATGCATGTAACAAAAATCTTAAAATGAGACTTATCCATTTTCAAAAAAATACTTACATGCACAAGAATTATTTTTTTCAATCTTTGAAATATTTTTAAAAAAAATGAAGATATGTCATTTTTTGATTTTAAAATTTTTTAAAACCTTGATAAAAATGCATATTTATTAAATTTGAAAATAAAATTAACAAAACCACACATTTTTTAAAAAATGAACTCTCATAAACATAAAAAACAATGCATTTAGTATACATATTCATTTTTTATTTGCAAATACATATATTCAATTTATTTTAGACCCATATGTAGTTACAACATCTTACACACCATATATGACACATGAATAATTATATAACATCAAAACTACATTCTATCATGCAAAAATATATTTTTAATAAAATAAATGCAAATATATGAATTCAAAAGTTGAATAATGCTTTTCCTAATGTTCAACAAATGGTTACTCAACTTTTGTTAACCTTTTTTTTTCTTTATTATTATATTGTTGATTTTGAACATTTCAATTCATCAATATTTCTCTTTTTGAAAAACGTGTTTTTGTGTTAAAATCACAAATTGCATCAAATCAATTAAAACTATGTTCAACTAATATAATGTGTTCATTGATCATAGACAAATACATGAATCATCCTAATCATGCATCAACAAATGTGCACAAATATAAATTCATCAAAGTATTCACATATTTCAATCCATGACAACCATGGGTTAATGATGATATATGGCATACATATACACTTGGAATTTTTCAACACAACAACTAATGATGGTTCATAATACATAAAAACCACTTTTAATATTAATACAAGAAAAGAAAAAATATCATATGTGTGTATAAAATTCATTTTTGTTTGATTTTTACATTATTAAATAATCTTTGAATTATAAATCAACATTCTTTCAAGCTTTGTCCAATCATGATTTTGGGAGGTTTTAGTTTTGACATTTTAGGGAAAAAAATCATGCAAAAAAAAAAAAAACCAAAAATTATTAAATTTCATGGATAAATTCAAATTAAAACCATAATTTAATGGAAGCACCACAAATGTCAAATTTCAACTAGACCACATATGAACATATGTCCATGGAAACAAATGCAAATTTGGTGCACCAAAAGTATATCGACCAAAGTTTCATATCAATTTTATATTGCATTCAAATTACTAAACATATTTCCAATGTATAACAAAAAACCATTGACATTTCCATTTATTTAAAGTGTAACATATGTGATTATGTGTGTGCGTACATGCTGCATTTTCCACCTAATTATCACCAAATGTTTCATCATTTATTGCACAAGGTCTGTATTGGTTGCTAGATGCGAAGGGCACCTTGTGGCCTAAAATTATTACTTTTTGAGAACCACATGTAGAAAGTTTTTTCATTTGCCAACCATGAAACGATTTTTTTATAATATTGTTCTACTTAGGTAGACCCACCAACCACAACAACAAAACACCCTTCATTCAAAACTTAAAACCCAAAATGTGACCCAAAAAAAACACTACACTATCTAAGAGTTATCAAATTGTCACTTGAAAATAAAGCATTTTAGAAACAGGATGGAGAGGAAAAATTAGGTAGGAAATTTTTGCAACTCTTTTTGTTTAGATTTTATCCATCCTATGATTGGGTGATTCTATTCACCTTAAACCTAGCATCCAAATATCTAGTTTTAAGTTGTGCACATTGTGAAGCCTTCCAAGGAAATTGATTGCACTTACTAAAAAAAGCTTGGATTTTTTTTACACAATATGATTTTTTAACATGCTTACATTCATTTGTAAAGCTAAAGGAAAGGTGGTGGGCCTATGGTCTTTAAATAGTGTGAAAGTAAATTTGAAATTCCCAATATACAAAATGATTATCAAGAGGGCTAAAAAAATTTATTTGTCAATACAAACATGAGCAAATGACTTTCAAGGCCCCTCCTTATAAGTCAACAAAATTTTAACTCATTTTAACTTGAGTTCATAATAATGAAAACATTTTCATTGCATCTTCTTGTAGAATTGTATGTAAAACAATATTTTTAGGACAAAAATTTTCATGGTATATAGAGCTACTTGTTTCAAATGTGTTTTGACCAAATATTTACATTGGAGGGGAAATGCTTTCAAGCATTTCAATGGTGTGGACTGCATTCACAAGACCATTTATATGAAATGGAACACAAGCTTGAACACGAAAATTGATCAGCAAATTTTTTAATTTAAGGGTAGTTCACATATGGGCAAGGTACAAGAACTAGATCATGGTTGTAATGTTTCATTTGTCATTTGGGACATTCATGTCAAAGCAATTGTAAAGGTAAACTGTGTGCATATAGTGCTAAAAAGATGATATTTGAGTTCAAAGGAATAGTGTCTCCTCATGAATTGATGGTGCACTTAGGGTTGTTCGTACCCAATATTGGTCGCTTATAGAACAATGTTTCTTATGTATCTTAATAGGCATGATCAAAACTATTTATGAGAAATGTGGCCTTATGGAGATGTGGATCCCATTTATGTGGAACCCCACAACCTTAAATATGTAGAATGCTAGATCTATTGCAACAATGAGGAACAATTATAAGCTTGTAAAGGTTAAACCTTGTAGTTGTAACCTTTTAAAGTTTGTGAGGTGACCATGTTTTAGATTGTTGTGCATAATATGTCAAATTACAACAATTGAATATAATTGTGATTATGAAAGTCCTTAACTTTCCCAAGGATTACTCATGTTTTAATACATTCAACTTTATGAAAAATAACTCAAGGAGTAGTAGGTTAACAACACATCTTAATTTAGTCATCCAAATGTTTGCTCAAAAATTCTATTCTCCAACAAATTTTCTTAACAACCAAAACATCAAGAAGTTGAAGGTTGTTGGTGTTTGTCATGCATACGATGCCTTAGTATTGTTTTATTATACCTTTGGATATCATTTATGTTTTTCAACATGTAGGTAGACCATGTAGGTAACCCTTTTGGTTCATTTTCATTGGACTAATGATGCAAGTTTTTCAGGTTTTGTGAATTTGATCTATTATGTTTTGTTTTAATGTTGCTTGACTTGTTAGATTGTTGTTGAGGTCAAGCTACCCATTGTCAATTTGGTAGAGTTCACACTTGCATTAAAGAATCACAATTGTTCAATGATGCACACATTGCATATGCTTGTCATGGCAAGTGTTTGATATTCTTGAGTGTTGTGGGATGATGGTCCGTCAATTTTTGGAATTAAAAAAAATAATATGGCAACTTTTGTTTTCATGATCATGATCACTTTGCCTTAAACCTTATTTGAATTTATAACACAAACTTTGATGTTCGAACTTGACATTCTTGTAGCATGGCTTGATAATGGGTATTATTAATCTTTTCTTTGAAATTTGCATACTAAGGTCCCTTGTAGGCGTAGATTTGCGATGTGTTACAATGGGCAGATAATTTTGGCTAAGATTCAATTTGGTGACATGAACACCTTACTCATGCGTACATCCAAAAAAGTCAGGGTGATGTTACTAAAGAAAAGCTATCAAAAGTTAACAATTGCACACCATCTCTGAGAGAAATAAGGTTGGCTCATTAACAAAAAGCTTAAAAAATCTTTTGTTTGCTTAAATCTTCAACATTAGTGTGTGACTCATATTAATTAGTTGTGGGGACCTTCAAAATTCAATTTATTTTCTTTTGCTAGTGGCTTCATTGATTGGCCCATCACAAATTTTTAAAAAAATCAATCAAGCTTTGGACAGTCCCAAAAGAGATATATTGTAGTCCCCTCCTTGTGAGCCACCTGTATTCTATGCACCTAAATTAGCCAAAGAGTAGAACTTAGGGCAAAGGCTATGGGGAAAAGTGAGCAACTATTGGGAACAATGTTGAAAACCCATAAGTATTTTGCCAAGTCTGAGAGCTTACCACATAGCATGCAATATATGAAAATGCACTTGGTACTTATACTGAGTCGTCCTCTTGAGAAATGATCTCTTGGCTTCAAGCCACCATTGGCGTGTAAGACTGTAGACTTGGTGAGTTGATGGGGGCTGCTGCCTCCTCCCTTATAACTGTGGGTTTTGCTGGAGACTTGGTGCAGATGACATAGTACTAGTTAAGGTAGAAGCAGAGCTAATTAGCTGTCCATACTATTGTGGTTTCTAGCATAGAGAAAAACAGAGGTAAAAAATCTAGTAACGTGTTTGATCTCAACCCCTGAGCTGAGCTGCAGGCCACTTCGCAGTAAATAGCAGTACCTAATGACTTTCCTCTGACACTAGACAGATGACCCAGTTCTTCTTTATGAACTCACACGAAGGAGTATGCATGGTATGTAAGTAATCATTTTCGCAACGACCATTTTAGCTTAGTGGGTCACGAAATCCACGGAATCCCAACTTGTGTGTAGCTGTCCAGAAGAATTTGAAACCGAGACCGAATCACTCCACTAGCCTGTATAGAGGAAAACATTCTAATTTTGGCTTAGCAGTCAAGGCCGGAATCCAGCCTCTGTAATAATTATATAGGAGTGGTCATTTTTGTCCTTATCATGTGTGTGTTGTTGTGTAAACTTTGTGTTTTCGGTGTCATGATTAAATTATCAGGTCAGATCGAGAAGAGGTAGTCAAGTTTTTTTTGAATTACTTTCAACGCTTTAGCATTCATTTTACATTCAATGCATGATATGAATGTAGGCCCAGCCAGATCTATGTGTAGCTCTTATACTGTGGCTGAATACTATTGGACATGAAAAGCTAGGATCCAAATCTACGCCAAAAATCAAAGGCGGCACTGCTGATCTCCGAGACTCGTGGCCTCGGGTCCTGTGCAAAATCTTGCTCGATTTCCGCAACCAAAAAGGTCGTGAGAACCAAACTCCAACCAGAGTAGTAGTCGCAAGGCAAACGCTCGTTCGCGGGAGAAAGGCGGCTCTCTACCTACCAGGGTTTCTTTTAAGGATTTTGTGATATAGCCAAAGTGGCAATCATCCAAAAAATTATTTAGCCAAATTTGGCTACGCACTAGATATGAAAGTTTTTTTTTTTTTAAAGCAGAAATTTTCTATATTCTTGGCTACCTACTTGGAACTTATCATATAAATCTGGCGATTTGAAAAAATATCCTTCAAAATCTGGCGAATTTAAAAAAATTGAAGTGTTGAGTGTTCAAGTGGTTAAATTTTTTAAAAAATATTTAAGTTGACCAGTTCTTGAATTTTGAACAATGTGATGACAAATGTTTTGAGATGGGTGGGAGGTTTTGTGACTATTGAATGTGAAAAGTTGTGGATTTTTGTCTCGTAACCATGCACAACAAAAGGTACTTAAAAATTATTATATAAAGTTTACATCTTTGAATTTTGAATTTTGAATTTTTGGAAAATATATTTGTGCAATTGAGCTTCATCAAATCAAAGTTCTGCTTGTGAAAGGCTAGAGGAAGACGAGGGGTAAATTGGCTCATCATCGAACACTAGCTTATCATTGAACATTTTGGTAAATCTTTTTCATTTTTTTTTTTTTCCTTTTGAGTGATTTAAAATGTTATAGTTGTGCCTTCTCAAGCTTTACAAATCATCTTTGAAATGCAAAGTCAAAGGAGCAGCCAAAAA
>Ga0116227_10001255_pt1 | contig 55923 bp, 55 predicted proteins | sample S1TSphgellanicum_FD_89693 | JGI IMG/M metagenome (GOLD analysis project Ga0116227, IMG submission 89693) | Host-associated microbial communities from peat moss isolated from Minnesota, USA - S1T2_Fb - Sphagnum magellanicum MG | ecosystem: Host-associated > Plants > Peat moss > Unclassified...
CTCTCTCTCTCTCTCTCTCTCTCGTAGTTGTTGACCTTAATCATGCTTGTCAAATAGTATCAATTATCGGAGGAGCTTGGATTCATGGAGACCTGAAAATCCCACATCTTGCTCATCCTGCTGCTACCAACAACAAGAAGATCTGCTTTATTCTTTCTTTCATAGTTGTTGATGTTTATCATACTTGTCAAATGGTGTCAATTATTGAAGGAGACTGGATTCAAAGGTTTCAGTCATGCAGCTATCTACCTGTAATGCATTGTGATGCAGTCTTCTCTTTCATTGTGAGGGGGAAAATGCTGATTGAGAGAGAGGAGGGAACAGTAACGAACTCTGGAACATCATCAGCTTCTTCTTTTTCTTTTTCTTTTGAAGTGAACTGTTTTTTATTTACAGCTCTGATGGCGCAGTCTGACACAGATGGAGCATCTCTTCATGAAGATTGACTCAAACAGCTCTGGAGCTATTGGCTTCGATGATTTCACAAGCTACATACTTCTGCAACAGGTTTGTCCTCAGTGGAGGTCACTCTTTGTATATATGAGGTACTCCTTTGTGTGTTTGGACTCTGGAGGGTGATTTTTTGCTTCCTAATTATGAAGGTGATCATTATCAAAAAATGTTGCATTGTGGTGGTGGTGGTGGTAATAAATCATAGCTAGCAAAGGAGGAAGAACCTGCAGCTGAGCATACGACCTTCATCAAAGTGACAACTTTTGGAAGCAAGAAATTTGGGAGATGTGAGTTTGAGGACTCAGAATCTGAAAGATCTGATGATGAAGAGAGATCGGCAGATGATGACATTATGTTCAGACCTGCAAACAGAGTTGAAGCAGGCCTTGATACAGTTGGGCGGCCATCAAATATCATAGAAAAGGTCAGGATGCAAGAGCTTCATGTCTGTTAATCCAAAGTCGCCCCCCACCCTCCCCCATCATGATGAAAACATGATAGACTTATCTACACCCAACACTGTCAGGAGCTGATGAAATCAGTGGGTAGTCATGACAACTTGTCACTGCATTCTTTGTGGTGAAGAAGGTGATCATCTGACACTTTGTGAGCAACTCTCATAAGGTTATGACTGCACTCATTGTCATGTTACCTTCAAATTTGTGGAGGATTTCTCTGCAATTTCATAGATATGTTTTCACAACTAAGTTGTGCTGTGAGGACTACTGAGAATTCTTGAACTTTTGGCTCCACAGATTCTGCTTCTCGAACCCCTCAATGTTTATGTGACAGCAACTCAAGAAGGAATCCTCAAACTTTGGTCTGCTGACAGTTTAAAGCCTACACGTCAGGTTGAGAATGGCGATGGGGGTATGTTCAAAACCAAGGCTCCAGGATGTCAGTGAGGCTCCTAAAGTTGGAGGAGACTTATCTGGTCTTATCTCTTTCATTGTTTTACACATTGCATTTCTGAATTTGGTGCCATGAAGCTTACAATCACCACTAAATTTAGTGAAGGGACACACACACAAGCAGACATGTAAGAACATGTAAGAGAAGTGAGGAGCAGATTATGGATGCTGTGCAATTTCAATCTTTCTTGACATGCTCCTCTCACAGACAGAATTTGGTATAATGTTGGTTTGCAGCTTGGATCACAGATATGGTAGTGATGGCACAGCAACCCCTGGCGGTTTTTGCTATGGATAGGAGGTAATGTCTGTCCATTCCTCCCTCAGGGTTCTTAGTCTATTTTTCCCTGATGCTCTCCTTGCTAACTGCTTCATTTCCATATGTGTAGTTGCATGTTGAACTCCTTTCCTACAATCTACTACCCCACCAGTTGTACCAATTGTCTTCATCCAAATTCCGACCCCTGACAAAACTGTATGTGATTTGAGACATGCCAGTGATAGCTAGCATAAGAATTTTATGGAAGGAATTTTTTTTACTCATGTTGGCTGTGGCAGTGTTACATTTTATGATACAGGGAGGCTCTCATTTGATTGCTTGGGTCGGATCACTCAGCTGGTACAGTTTCTATACACAAGCTTTCTCTCTTAAACCAGCAACTGCTAATCTGGATCAAGTGAGCATTTCATAGCTGAGCTAGTATTTGGGCACTCATGAGCAGTTCTCAAGTTCAGTGAATTTTTTGTAGTGTTTTGTACATTTGTGAGGGATCTGTTCTCAACTTACACTATGGTACAGGAGAATGCTCCCATGTGTGCCACATGGCTACGAGTGGCTGAGAATGACAAGCTCCTTTTTGGTGATGAACTGGGAATTCTTCATACCTACACCTTCAATGATGAATGGGGCGGGTAAAGGATCTCTTCTTGAATGAACTCAAAAGGCTCAGGTCATTTTCTTTGTATGCTCCATGATGCTCCCTGCAGGTTTAAATGCGGAAACATTCTTGTAAATTATATGTGAACATGCGGTTTGATAGAATGGGATGGTTGAGAAATGTTGGGTAATAATATACCAGAGATTGTTGGCAATTGTTGTTCAGGGAACATCCTCGAGAGGGCTTTGGAGTGCATGAGAAGAATTTGCCACCTGGAATGGCAGAGAACATTCCATGGGTGTTGCACTCAGACTGGATGACCACAATCAAATACCTCTCGCATTCCAACTCTCTGATCACGACATCAATGGATGGCAATCTGCTCATGCTTGATTTTGAGAAACGGCATCTGAAATGGTCTGGAAAAGAGCATGCACATGGAATCTATAGCTGTGATTACTGCAGGTCCTCTCTATCTACCACCACCTCTTGTTCCTTAGATTTCATGACATCCATAGACTTGCAAAATGCCAGTTTGAAGGTTTTTTTTTTTATTGTTGTATCTTTCCAAATCTGAATCACCATAGAGTTGGTGGCTTCAGAAAGGTTTGAGAGCTTTCTGTTTGTTCTTGGAACTGCAGGAGCTATAACTTCATTGTTACATGTGGGTTGGAGAGATACATCAACATTTGGAATCCCTTTACAGCAAAAACAATGGGGGTTCTCCATGGGCATGAAGCATCTGTGTTTGTTAGTATCTTCTTTCTTTTTTGTGAAAAAAGGACATAGCATTTTCATGTAGGAAGATGATGCTCATGCAAATCTTTCAGATGAGCAGTGAGGTGCTCAAGTGCTTAAAGAAAAATCAAAAAATCAAAAAGAAGTGAGCAATCTATAGGTGCTATTCCTTCCTAATGTGCAATTTGTCTTGCAATCTGAAAAACAGGATGTACAGGTGAATGAGATGGATAATCAGATTGTGAGCATTTCAGCTGACAGTGTGATTAAGGTGTGGGATATGCGCAGCAGCCGCTGCCTGCAAACAATTGTTGAGAAATCAATTGGTAAACCCTCTCGTTGCAACATCCTCTATGACAACAAACGTCAGGTACACACACAGCTCTTTGTACTCCATTTGCTTTATGCTTTTAAAGCTTTTGCAACATAGAAACAGAAGCTTTCCACATGTTCAAGGACAGATTCCCCATGTTCAAAGAGAACCGCAAATTTTCTTAACTTATTGATTGTTACAGTTACAAGTTTTCTGGAACTAGTTTTTGAGCCTCAGAAGAGTGCATTCTAAATCTGATAACAGAATCTGGTTAGTTCCACTGTAGCAAAGAAAAATGCAAGATTGATAATGCTGGTGATGTACACATATGGTTTATGATACACAGAGCATTCAATCCTCATGTAAAATGCAGGTTGTTTATGGAAGTAATATATGTCTTTCTGCAATTCTTTAGGTGCTGTTGGCAGGTGGCAACACCCTGGAGATGTGGCACAAGAGACGTGCAAGGGAGGCTCGCACTTCAAAGATTTGCTGTTGTCTTTATAATCCCTTGTTTCACCAGGTTTGGTTGCTCATCCAGTTCCTTTCCTACATATCAATGCTTTATTACTACCTTTGGAGATCGGGACATATGATCCCCATCAACTTATAGCCCTTGTCAAGAGCTTTTCAATGCCATGTGAATATTCTTAATCACACATGATGTGGCTCTTCAAATTGCAATATGAGCAGTTTCTTTTTTCTCTATTGTTCTTTTTCTTCCTGTTTTCTGATTGTCCCCAAAAAAATTAGCATTAATTGGCAACACCTTAGTAAGAAACTATTCAGTGGTCAAGAATCTTTTTGACAACTTTAATTTCAATGCACCATGTTTTTGGAATGCTTTTGAAAAACAAAACAGTGCTTGCAATTCATAGTGCTTATGGATGCCTTATGGGATTCAATGGAAATTTCAATCTTGCTTTTCGACTGTACATAAACTCATGAGCAATCTTGTAACTGCAAAAAAACTTCCTCAAACTTCAAAGTTCACTCACTGAAAGGTGTGGGCCTCATGCATCCTTATCCAGGTTGTGGTTGGTGAAGTTGATTCCTTGGTGATGCTTTGGAACATTGAGACTGGGGAAGATATATTTACGTTCTCTGATACACATAGGTAAGAGGATCAATAGCTCAGAGCCAGTCTGCTACAAGATTGTCAATTGGGTTTCTATATAGGGGCAAATAAACACATTTGTGATTGTTTCTGCCCTTCTATTAGTTCCTCAAACTCAGATGTTGGGTACAAATTTGAAGCTTACCCTCATACGCTTGTTGCAGCTTGAATGATGATCTATTTTTTGAATTTTTTTTATTAGCTATGTGTCTCAAGTGCTATCCAACATCATGACTGAGTCTTCCCATTGCTTCCCAGAAATGCTACTGAAACTCAGGTTGCAGATTTTTGTATATTGGTTTGCCCAACATTGTGAGTGAATTATTATATGTACTTGTTATCTGTACCCACTGTCGAGAGCTGATGAAGTGAGTGGTTAGTCATGGCAGCTCCTCATGAATTCAGTAACAGGCTGAAAATGTAAGTGATTATTGTATGTAATTTGAGCTGACTTTGGTGTCTTCGATTCCAAGTATAAAAGGCAAGCACATCTTTCAGGGCAGTGGTAGTATACTGAAAAAAATTTGCTGGCCTCCATTCGCTGACAGAGCAACACAAATTTCAGCAATGGCATTCGATGCTTCATGGCGGAGGTTGCTGATTGGAGGTGAAGATGGAAGCCTACGGATGTGGAACTTCAACAATGGCCAGTGCCTAAAAGAATTCCTTGGTTTTGGACAGGTCTGCAGTAATAAAGGGATGTGGGAAAAGGTCTATAGCTTGGCATATTACTGGGCAGAAAGATCTTGAGAATGTGTGGATTTTCATGAGCAACAGAAGAAGGAAGGGTTAAAACCAGTGTTGGGCAGTCATTGACTTTTAAGGGAAAAAAATCCGCTTCCAGTTCTTTTTTAAAAATTACAACAATTCTGGTTCCATGCAGAAATGGAACCTTGAATCCAGTTCCAGGTCTGGTTCTGCAAAAGAATTTGGTTCCAGTTCTAAAAATGAGACCCTGGTTCTAGTTCTAGTTTCTCTCTTTTCTTTTTTTCAACTCTAAAAATTCCAGTTCCAGTTCGAAACATAAATGGACCTGAGAACCTTGTTCCGGTTCCAGAACTGGTTCCCAAAAGGGGATCTCGTTTCAGTTTGGTTTTTACCAACTCTGGTTAAAACCTTAGAGCCGTTGATGAGAGGAGGCTGATTGTTGTATTAACCTTTTCCTTCAACTGAACTGGCTGTGGTGCCACAGAATGAGATCAGCTGCATCATATGCATGAACGTTGCAAGAGTAAATTTTGTGGCTGCTGGAGGGTGGAATAAGAAGGTACACTTCATCTCTTTTTTTGCAGACAGAAAGTGATGCATTTTATTTCCTTCTGCAGTTTACTACCATATTGCTATATGTTGCACGTTGTGATAGTCTATGTTTAGTAGATACATGGTAGCTACCCATTGTGCTGGTGAAGAAACAATTTTGGAGAAAAGGGCACTTTGCAAAAGCACTCCATTCTCTTACGACATCTAATCGGATGTTTGATTTGAGCGAAGGTGTGTTTGTGGGGAGATACAATTCACACTGAGCGAGAATACATTGACAAGAACTTCAGAGGGCATACTGAGGATGTTACTTGCATGACTTTCTGCCATCCCAGCACCTTATGCACTGGTGGTTGTGATGGCAAGGTTTACACCTCTCTGTGTTGCATGTTTGAAAATTCCAAACTTTTTCCAATGTTTCTGCTAATCACATTCCATCATGACTTCACAAGAGTGATCCAAAGATTTTTGGAATAAAAGAACATGGAAATACAAGTGTGACACCAGTGTTTTTTGTTGCAACAAAAGGGATTAGGTGTCTGATGGGTGCCAGAAACAAGGCTTTCACAAAGTCATATCATGCTGTTATCAGCTTGATATCAAATGCTTTTACCTGTGATTTCTGGCTGCAGGTGATAGTGTGGAAGATGGATGGAATGATCATACGTACAATGCGACCTCCTGAACATGATCTCAAGGACATTGAGTATAAGACAATCATAAGTCTTATTTTCTGTAGAGATTTGGTGCTCCCTCATACACCCTTGCCAGATTGTGTGTATTGCAAGAAGAGGTTTGAAAGAACAATGTACCACTGGGTCACATCTGCAGTAACTGCATTTCCCCATGATGTGAACCTGTCTATACTCAGAAACTGGACTTCATGTGTTGCAGTGAATGACCATTGAAGTCATTTACTGCAACACAGCTTCACTTCAGCTGCTTGCACTTTTGGTTTCCATTTGCAGTTGCTATTTTGAGCACTCTTGCTGTTCCTATGAAGTCCAAAACTGACTGACATTATAGGTTTGCAATCATTGTTGGTGAGTGATTGCAAAAGACTGACACGGTAGGCTTGCAATTGTTGGTGGGTGGTTGTGATTTGCAAAGAACCGTACACTGATTGGATCTGTTGCAGATGGATGGCTCCTATTTTGGCGCATGCATGATGGAACTCTGGTAAGATTTTCAAAATCAAGGTTAACAAAGTTTTGTACAACTTCCATATACAAGAGTGCCAAACTCACAAGCTCCTTTGGTAAGAAATTGTATTGGCAATACTTTTTACATGTAATTAGAACACAGCTAATATAAGCAATACATACATCATATCATCTTATATCTTGTTCACAAACGCATTTCTGGACACTTATTTAGTGTCGGCTGCTTTGTCACTGGGACACCTTTTGAGAGTATGAATCATTGATTTGATGATGTAGTTGAAAACTCAACATTCTGGTTCATATGATTTGCAAAAGGTACATGAACTTTTTACAAAAAACCATGGTGGAGTTGGCCCTATTGTTGCTGATGGGAAGGCTGAGGTATCTTTCCATGAACCTGGCATCCAAAAGAAGTATCAGTAGCTTCTATTCCTTATAACAATAGTTTAGGTGTGCATTACCAGCTATATGATACTGCTTTGAATATGATTCATGAGAGGGTGGCTTCTGTACCCTTTTTCTTCTTTGTCTTGATCGTAGGTTGAGAATTCACCCCCCTGCCACCCTCCCTGGTGGATTGTGGGTATCTGTTGTATGGCATGAAATAGGTTCTGTACACAGCAGACAGCAAAGGATATGTAAGAGCATGGGACCTGACAACTTGCCATTTTAAGAAGGAAGATACTTCACCTTCTACAACCCCACAGCTTTTCAGTTTCCGAGCCCACCATGAGAATATTGTGAGTCAGGCATTTGTCTTTCTTTTGAACCTTTCCTTGCAATTGTGAGAGATTCTCAAGAATGGAGGTGAAAAAACTAGCAGACTGAGACAATCAGTTTGCAATTGTGTTGCTTGTCTATTGCACTATAATCACATTGTAGATCTTCTACAATCAGACGATGTGGGTTTTGGAACTGCTGAGCAATTGAGAGACAGACCTCAATCCCAATCAGCACACAATGTTGTGTGTAGTTCAGCATACATAACTGATTGCAGAATTTCTGACTTGAAGAGTGCGTTTGAACTTCTGTGTAGGTGAGTATCGATTTTGTGGAAGTAGAACAACTGATCATCACTTGTTCACATTATGGTACAATGTGCGTACCTGACAGTGTACCTGGAAGTGTTTAGGTGAACACTAGGTTGCATCTCTTCAGTCAGGAAATTGTAGTTTGTCATTGTCTCTCAATTTTCTCCTCTCATTCATATAGCTTTCTGAATCTGTGGCCTATGCAGCCGACTGTGGAATTCATTGGGGGTCCGAATTGGTCAGTTTGGGCAACCAATGCTGTGGGATCTTTCAAAACCACCCACTTGGCGAACTCGAGAACCATCCTACCTTTCCCAACCATTGACAAGACAGCCCCCTGAAGGAGTGGTTTCACCAATCCGGGTTCCAACTCGGGGCACCACCACCCGAGGATCCAGAGTGAGCATCCACTGGGGAACTCCTCGTCCCTCAACAGCATCAGCTGTCAGTCGTGGGAGCCTGGAGGAGTCATCATCAACCACTGAGACAACAACTGAGGGTTCAGTTGGCACCGAGATCATAAGAATGCCACCAATTTCTGAGGAAGCTTTGAAAAGGTAGAGCATTGCTATGTGTAAGCTGTTGTTTGGGGGATCATATTTGTAGTTGTTGCAACTGGTCACCTTTAAGAGAGACGAAGACATCAGTGTCTCAATTGATAACTGTCACCAAACCTTTTTCAAATTTCGGGACATACTGCATTCATTGAACACCTTCCAAGAGCAGCACTTGGGGGCCATGTGGTTGTGCCAAATTCCTCCAAGTCTTCACACACTTTGGGTTCCTGATCTAGATCCAGTGAAACCATGTTAGAGTTGAGTTGGTTACCATGTATAACTCTAGCTTGCAAAAGGTAGATTTTGATGCTGCAAAACACATGCAAAGTTGTCATGCTCCCCAACCATGGAGTAGGCTTTTTGGCTTGATACCTGGTCTCCAAAAAGCATTGATTGTGAATTTTCAGCAGCTGGAGTATTACATAGTATGTAAACTCAATTTAGGTATTGTCAATTCATGTTCATCAAACCTTGTTGCTCCTGGCTTGGGAAACATTTTGCTCAGGCAGTTTGAGGAAAAAAAGGCAGCAGTATTGGAATTGGGTCCACCACACCTGAGATTGGAGAGTTGGTATGCACCTTTACAAGCTGCATATGAGCGACAACTGCCCATCAAGGTTATTTATAAGGCCAAATCCATTCACTGAATTATTGTTGCCTTAAATCTGATTATTATTTCTCAGATAGCCAGCCATTTGAAGAAGCATGCATGTCAACCAATGAGCATTAATGAGTGTGATGTGACACCTAATTATGAAAAATTGCTCATTCTTGAATGTGCTCATCATTCTTTCAGCAAATTGTACAATTTTTGGAAGTGACTTGGTCTTAATGTTTTATGAGTTTTGGGGGTGAGCAGAAACTATCTCCCGTGGGTCCTTTGATGCCACCCAATCTCTCTGATATTTCAAGAGAGAGATCGGCCACACTAGCTGTTCAGAGAGCCCTTGCCTCTCCGAATAGCACCACAAGCATGCGCAGCAAAAAAAAGAAGGTGATGTTTCAGTTTTCAACTTTCACCACCACATACAAAATGGCTTGTGCCTAAATAATGAATGATGAACTACCCGAAAAAAAAATTCCAGCTATTAAATCGTACCTTCTGTGTGGATTGATTATTTGATTTACTGTCTCTTCTCAACCACTGAAACCATGGGAAAAAAATTACCAGAACCACTGCAAGTACCATAGGACCTTGCACAATTCTGGTTATTTTTTTCTTCCAAAATCCACAACAACCAGACCAAGGAAATGCTTGGCAGCAACATGAGCTATACATCTTGGGACCTCACTGGACAGTTCTTCTTTGTCTTAACAGTAAGTTTTCCAGTCAAATGTCTACATTACTCTGAGTGTGTGTTTGTGTGTCTGTCTGTCTCCCTCCTGCAAAGATGCCAGTTTCTTCTTTTTCCCATGTGGGTTAGTGTGCAAATACTGTCATCCAACTTATCCTGCAACTTGGGAGTTGATGTCTCAAGAATTTGTCTTGTATCCTTGTGTGCTTTGTTTCTGTCATTCTGGACAATCGAATCCTTCTTCACTGAGCAGCTGGAGTAGTTTTTCTTTCAGCTTACTTTTTAGGCATAATAATGTCTTATGCTTCTACAACAAATACAGAGACAGTTTTGTTTTGTTTTCCCTTTAGCTAGTGCCATCATGTTTATGATTAGCAGCGCTGAAGCAAACTGTGGGTACTTTCCCATGCTATAGTTCAATTACTGTAATAATAGCAATTGAGGCTTACTTCTTTTTTCTTTTTTCTGTTGGATGTGGTTTCTTCTTGCAGGCCCGTGCTCCTTCTCTTGCACATGTCATTTATGGGAAGACCGATGTCCGAATAGACTGAACCAAAATCTTCACCTGTTCATTTGACCAGCCTACAAAGGGATCAAGGTACATAACAAAAGCCAGAAACTTACCCAGTCAATCAGTCAGTTGGGCCAAAAAAGACATCAAAGAAAAATCCATTTTGTCCTTCCCATTGTCCTCTGCTCCTGCAGCACCCACAGAGTTGGGGGACCACCACATGGAAAGCATTTACCGCAAGTACCATACTCTTAAAGAATTCTTAAAGAATGGAGAAAGGTACATGTGGCATGCAATGTAATAGGCTTGAACAGAAGACAGACAGATAAATCTTTTGGTCCTAAGTACCAATGTCCTTTTGTTTCACAAGCTTCAAGCAGGTGATGTACTGATCAGTCTGGTACCACAATTCCTAACAAAACCCAGTTGGAGAACTTGTACCAGCGATTCAAGTGAGAGAAAACTATTCAGTAATTTAGCACCCAAGTTCAGCAGTACAGGTGTATCTGCATGTGATGATCAGAAAAGAGAGAATTAGCCCAAAAGAAAGAATTAGGGGTCAAACAACAGAAAAAGCGAATTAGCACAAAGGAAAGGATTAGGAGGTGAAGACTGAAGACTTCCTGATTTCAGATCTTTTCATAACATCACAATATACCAAGTGACAAAAATGTGGATTCAAAGAGGGAGTCCATATACACCCAAAACCAAGACCCTTGACCTAATCCAACTCACCAGCTCAATATATCACTGCAATTAGAACAACACCTAAGCCAACTCAAAAGACTCATAAAATCTCTCTGGCAACTAGAACACACCTAATCCAACTCACAAACTGATAAATCTCTGCAATTAGAACACATTGCACACCCTAAACTGATCAAATCTGTTGCAATCAAGACGCACCCACTCACTTTGTCTTGGAATGGCAATGGACACAAACATTTTACAAGGCACATGTAAAAAACACCAACAAGAACAACCACCCATATATATTACTGTTGGTGAATTGTGAGACAAACTATAGACCTAATGCATTTCCCACTTGCTGCCAACTGCACACAGCAAAAGACACTTGGAAACAAAATGTTCTGACAATGTGCATGTAGTAGCCCTCTCAAAATCAAATGATTCCAGTGAGAATCATCATCATCATATATCCAGAAAGAAAGTTACACAAAATTGAAACAGAGATTTCAGTCTGAAAATCAAATGATTTCAGTGAGAATCATCATCATCATCATATATCCAGGAAGAAAGTTACACAAAACTGAATAAGAGAGATCTGGCAAGATACTTGGCAAGCTTGCTGTACACCAGGTCACTTTTACACTAGGATCTCTCTTTCAATCAGGACCTCTATGTAATAATTGCAGAGGGGGAAAACAAACAAATGCTACCAGATTTGAAGGAATGCTACAGGTGGCTTTACATGTTACAAAATTATGTACAGCTAGATGTGCAGGCAATTTGTCCTCACTGGGAGAACTCTGCAAAACCAAGCTCCTGCTGCCACCCTTGTCAAAGGGTACTACTCATGCAAGAAGCTCAAATTTCCTCAGATTCTCTAATTACAGTATTCTACAATTGGTGATCTAACAATGTACCACACAAGCTGCAAAAAAAAATTCTCCAGAATCTCTCTCTCACTTCTGTCACGTCTCTGTTGCATCTTGCCTTTTGTATCATGGGTTTCTTTTTGAAGTATATTCTCCTTGCACCGCCCTCCCCTTTTTCACAGCCCAGTTTCCCTAAAGCTCTTTTCTGCATCCAGATCATCAGCAGTGATTCCTGATGCAGGAAAGGCCATTTCACAATAGATGTGCTCTTCTCTTTCGAACTGCCCCCGTGAAACAACAAATGTCAGATCCATTGTTGATGATGATTTCTTCATCACTTGATTTTGTGGATCTTGCATTCAAGATCACAACGTAGAAAGAGCAAGTGCAAGTGCAAGAGAGTGAGAGGAGATCTAAAATGCATGCGAACCACAGCATGTTTTGTCACTGTTTGCAGGAATATTTTGAGTGTCATTTCCTGCCATGTCAGGTGTTGTCCTTTGATCGTGGATGCAAACAGAGCTGCCCCCCTTCAGAAGGGATGATGAACTTCAAGCAAACTGGCCGTCTTCACAACCTTTCTTCACTCTTGCACTTTGGTGGACAGGCGCTTGAGAAACTCATAAGTGGTGATCATGGTAGTGGCAGACATGGACATACTTGCCCATCGAGCACCAAGCCCCCTGTAACAAGCTTTCCAGCCACCCTCCTGCACAAGGGTCTGCACCGTTTGCATCACTGTGGGAGGACGCCTCCCACCACCTTCATTTCCCAGCACCTGCAATCTAGTTTTGATGGTATCAAATGGAGTCGTGAGCAGAGCGGAAACACCTCCTGCACATGCAGCACTCAATCCTTGCACTCCCACCACCACTGCAGAGCTTGGAGCAGCAGCTTGTATCTCACCGCCGCAGTTGCTGCCACTGTATCCCAAGCTCATCCAGACAGATCGCTGCGTGACGCAGTAGGAAGACCACCAGACAGCATTGGAGGGGGCGTAGGTGATGATGGACATACCAAACCCTCGGTAAAGACCTCCGAGTCCATCCACTCTCACAATGGTCTTGAAGGCGTCGAGGCCGCCCGCGTATCTGGTGGACAAGCCTCCTTGTCCTCCCTGCACCATCAGCCGTTGCGACACCACGTCGATGGGAGTCCACACCAATTGAGCTGCAACGGAAGCAGTGAGTCCCGCAGCGCCATTGGCAACAGCCGCGGCTGCAGGCTCCGACATGCCGCCGGCTTTGGTAGCGAGCGATCCGACGCTGGATTTGGTGATTTCCAGAGTGCTCATATACAGAGCTCTGGCAGGGATGGTGCCGGTGAGCGAGGTGGTAAAACCCTTGTACAAGCCACGCACTCCTTCGCGGCGCAGGATGTTGAGACCCAAGCTCGTACAGGACGGCGGGGAGGAGGTCGTCGTCGTCTTCATCACCTGTTGCCGAGTCTTGAGCACCACTACCGGGTATAGCGTTGCGGAGACGCCCGAGAAGAGCGCCGCTCCCAGCAGAAAGAACTTGGACTTGTCTAGCATGTGCCAGTCGACGTCTGCAGGGAGACGGAACTCCGAGGCATGCTGGTTTTGCTGCCGGAGAGTCATCTTCTTCTTCTTCTTCTTCTTCTTCTTCTTCTTCTTCTGCTTTGCTTCTTCTTCCTCTTCTTCTGTTGTCACTGCTGCTTCCCTGCTGCTGCTGATCTCGCTTCCTCCGTTGTGCGCCACTCCGCCGATTTTTGATCAAACCCCAAATCCTCCTGCAAATCCTTCACGGCCTGGAAAAACTCCGGGAAAGAAGGAAGGACTGATCTTCAGGACCCTATTTCAAACACGTAGCAATCGCACTGGCGCTCTACCCACTCGGCAAGACAAGACTCCCCGCTCACTACCATTCGCTGCACACACTTGCATTTGCCCCTGCTCTGCCATTCCGTTTCTCTCTCTCGATGGATGCATCGACGTCGCTCTCTCTTCTATGGCTCCAATACATGAGCTCCGACAAATGGGCCGGAAACGGCAGATCGCTCAGGAAAACGGCTTCCACACACTTTCACCAAACCCCCGGCAAAAAATCACAACCACAACGTCGTGCAAAAAACAACTGACCAACAACCAGAAGAATAAGAAGAAGAAGCTTAGCTACAAGGGGATTTTCACACTCGAAAACAGCGGAAGACAGCCATAAGAACCACAACAAGCCCTCGAACGAATGCAAAGTATGGAAAAAGAGCAGGCAGGAAACACCAACGAAACTCAACAGCAACGAAAAGGCCGGGACGCGCGCACACACACACACACACACACATATATACACAAACACCGTCGGCGTCGTCGCAGGCAGCAAACAAGCCCCCCTTTGCAAACAAAACCCCCAACACAAACCGACTAGGCACGCAAAAAGAAAGAAGGCTCGCTCGCTCGGTGGCGCCCAACAAACCCCCGTTGCAACAACAACGACCGACCTATCCTCAAATTTTCTTCTTGCACAAAATAACATGAAAACTCTCCATCCAAACAAACCTCAACCCAATGCCGAGAGATGCCCCTAAAACGGAATTGCAATTGCGTTTGCAGGGCAGATCAAGCAAGTGTCGCGCGACAATCCTCGTGGAACTGCGATTTGCACGACACCAACAGCGGAAGAAGAAGGCGACGGAAGAGAAGACGAAGAATAAGAAGAATGGAAGGAAAGGCACGGGCCGGGGAAGGTAAGGGACGGGCAAGTAAAGTAAGGGACGGGCAGGAAGGCAGGAAATCTGTTAATGACGGACAGGTAAAGTAAAGGGACGGGCAGGCAGGAAATCGGAGAAACGACGGGCAGGTGAAGTAAAGAGTAAAGAACGGGCAGGAAGGAAATTGGGTTATGACGGGCAGGTAAAGTAAGGGACGGGCAAGCAGGAATCCGGATAATGACGGACAGGTAAAGAACGTGACGGGCAGGAAGGAAAAAGGAGAAGGACGGGCAGGTGTGGTCGCACATTGGAAACGACCTACTTCAATTTAATCTTTTTTTTTTCCCCGTTTTAATGGATTCGGCTTTCATCCATTTTGAGCATTTAACTTTCCATCCAAAATGGGATAAAATTTGTCTATGATATATTTTCCTTCTTAGTGAATGCAGTTCATTTTATGATTGATTCATTTGTTTCCAAAAATCCATCCATTGTATTTCACTTTTTATTCATAGATGAAATACTGAGGAAGATGAAGACTACATGGATGAGTTTATTTGGTAATCATTGAGATTTTGTAACTTTGGATGGATGGATGAATTTTTTTTGATCATCTCCATCCATCACAAATCACCAAATCACCAAACCAACCAACATGGTCCATGGGTGGGTTGGAAGGGGAATTGAGTTAATACTTGATTTTGTCACTCATGGAATTGTTTCTTCAAGTGGTTTAAAGTGACAAATTGTTATTTGGACTTTATTACCAAATTTAAGTAGGGTAGTGTGAGTCATGACAACCACCAATATAATTAGACATTGCCATATTTCATTGTATTTAACTTTAAACCCTAACCCCTAAACCCCACTATAGGCAAAACCTTAACCTTGAAGGCAAAAAAATAACGTCACTTCCTCACACCCTTTTCACTATGTTTGATTCTTAGAATTGAATCCTTTAATGAAGTTGAACGGAAAATAAATCATCTCCAAAGAAACTACATTCACTTGTCATCCTAAAGGACCTTCTTAGATAACCATTGAAAGCCAAAGAAGCAAGAACATGATTGTGTTGGTATGGGGGCCTTTTTGTGTGTGTAGGAGGGATTCTTTCATGCAGGCCAATGGGTTTTTTTTATATCTACCCAACAAATTTTTTTTAATTTAAAAAAATAAAAAATAAAAATATATATGCTTGCATTTAGAAATTGTGATAGATCTATCCATCCATTGGTTGTACAATGAAATTTTTTGAATGAAATTATGTTATAAAAAGCATTCGCAAGTGGATGAAGAATGGTGGAATGACGTAAAGAAGATCATTACAAATACGCATTACGCATGCAAAATCATTGCCCGTAGGCAAAAGTGGAACCTAGAGAACAATAAGACATTTCGATAATTTAAAGAATAAAAAGGACCCGACCCCGTATCTACGTAAAAAAAAAAAAAAACATCCTTTGTATCCATATCGGCAAACACCGGCTTCTTCTTTTTGTTCCGCCCACAAAATTCCGATAACTTGTCACTTTTGTGATCTTGCAAAACACCCACAAATTTTTTTGACCCACAATTCGGATAACTCATGACTTTTGTGAATACTTTATTTTATTTTATTTCCAAAAAAGAAAAAGCCAAAAAAGGGGGCCCATACATGAGCTTTTTTGTGTGCAATCGGAAAATACTTAAAAGGAAGTGTTGTGAGCTTGTTTTGTGGTGGCTTATTATTATTAATATCAAACTTTCTACCATTCATCCAATTATTGGTTACCCAAATGGCTTTCTTTCATCCTTGTAGTTGTAACAAAATTTTAATAATGAAATTAAATCAAATTTTACTATTATTACCATATGTTCAAAATGAATGTATTTCAAAGTTTTTGATTAAATTTTAGTTTATAACATTTCCCAATTTCAATGAATATGATGAAATTGGGTTCCAATCAACCACTCATATTCATTTACACATATTCATGTCCATTGTATCGACCTATGCATTTTTAATTAATTGTTGATTGAATTTTGGGATTATTATTCTTGACCATGTATTCCTTTAAAGTGTTTGCATTAGGAGTACTTGTTTTATTTTGATAATCCCTCTACGGTTATTGTATATTGATGACACTTTGGTTATTGAACTACTTTGCTTTGCAAGTCTTTTCCATTGAAACTTCGTGTGCTTATCCCCAAAAAAAACCCCTCTTTTTGGGGGTTGGGAGGGCGGGGGAAGGGACCATGAGAAGAGCACAAAACCCCTCCGTACCAAAACTTTCTATCCCAAAACACCCCAAGAAAAAAAAGGAAAAAAAGGAGATATACCTGGTTTGGCATTTTCCTCGAAAGGTTAATTTGGATATCACCACACCCTGAACCCCAAAAAGTGTGATAAAAAAGAGCAAGTGAATCAAACACCTCGGACATCCCCATGGTGGGTGCATAATTTAAAATAATTTTGGGATTTTTACCATGGTATACCATTAACCAAGTGTGAGTGCTGGGTTCACCCAAGGCCAAATACACTAAAAAAATAAAATCTCAAAGGTTTTTACTATAAATCTAAACAAGTAAAACACGAGTAAAACTATAGTATCAAAATCAACATCCTCTCCCCATCCCCACCATTTGGATTACTTTTAAATTATTAACAATAAATAAATAAAAATTCCTCCATAACTTTGAGGACAAATTTTGTGACATGGTCCTTTCAATAGAAAAAATTATACCCACACCCCAAAAAATAAAAATTTTAAAATCAAATAGCCCCAATAAAATCTACTATGCTTAGGTTCACTAACTAGGGAACCCCCATCAAAGGAAAACAAAAAACGCAAAAAAATCCCCCACAAAGAAGAAGAAAAAAAAATACACCCCCTCAGTTGAACTCTTTTTTCAAAAAGAGAGAATCTCCCCAGTCCCTACCCCCTAATACCCTACTAGTCCCTCCTAGTATACTACTCCATAGACCCCCTAGAGATACGAACACCCGTAGGATGGGCCCCACCCGTGAGAGACAGCGATTCGCTCAGTTGTCACGCTAACGGGTGACGTGGCACGTGTATCAAGGAGACGCAGCCGCGCCGGACTGCCACGGAAGCAGACGTCATGTACACGTGCATGCACTCTTTGCCCACGTCATCAAGCTTGTCGAAGGACCACTATTATGGACTGTGCTGACGTCACTTTCCACTTTCCCCCAAAAGAATTAAATTTAATAAACATTATTACACACTAATAATGATATTCTAAATATAGTTAGAATTAATTAATAAACAATTAACAGATATGACCCACTAATAATAAATATCAGCGTTTTTTATTTGGGGACGAATTTTCTCATTTTTTCGACCTAAAAATTTATGATTTCAAATTTCTGACACGTACCAGAGGATATTTGTGAATAAAATGGACAATATTCAAATAATAATTCGCAAATAAAATGGACAATCCCTAAACCCTAACCCTAAACTTTTCCCTGCTAATCATCTTTATAGTAATACCACAATTAGTAACTAATTAACCTAATTCAACCTTAATTCAACCCTCTATGAGGCTGTCTCCTGTGGCTGCTAATGTGCACCTTTCGGAGCTCTGCTCCAACCCTGGTTGATTTGTTGCTACAGTAGCCTCCAGCAACAACTGTGCCAGACAGTCTGCAAGAACACACCTCCATCCCACCTCCTAACACCTTCACAATAACCTAAAACAAGATCTAAAACGCTAATTCTAATCACGAATCAGCACCACCCATGTCAAATCTTGAGTGGGACTGATATGGCTAAACTAATATTAAGCTCCTAGCACAACTGCTAATGTCCAAATCCCGAGTGGAATTGTATGGGTAATCTAATTGTTAAACACAATTTGCTCATGTCAAAACCACAAATGAAAATTGCACATCTAGTCTAATCACTATTTAGACTAGTCTAATTGCAACTGCTGCTCATGTCAAAAGTGTCAGTGGAATCATGTATCATGACTAGAATTTCACCAGACAAAAATCCAGCTTCATAGACAATTGTACAAAACTTCACTTGTATGGACCAGCGAGGAGCAGAACACAATTAACACACATAATCTCTTAGCATCCTAGCACTCACATCAATAGATAGCTGAAAGTTCGAACCATACCTGGAGACTGGTATATTTGACTTAGTCATGTGAATGTAGCTTTACCACATCCACATTTGAATGTTCAAAGACACATAACAACATCATTTAGTTTACCATATCAGCATATCAACACTTGTTCCAGACAAGCAGACACAGAACAACTAGGCATTGGCAATGAATCTGCAATTCGGAAAAACCCTGTCATTTGCAGAAAATCCTGAACATTATAGTTAAAGAGCACAAAAGTTGCAAATAACAATGTGTGAATCTTCTGTGACCTCCCATGTGGAATAAGTTTTGTAGAATGTAGCACAGATTTTAGATCCATAACTGCTGAAAGGAGGAAAATGTGATAAGCCTCCATTTGCAGCTATCTTCATTCCCACTGACCAACATAGTGGTACCTCATGATTGAATTGATAGAGCAAAGACTTTCAAAGAGAACTTGGATTCTCACTGCCCTGACCTGCCCTCCAGAACCAATTGGTCCAACTAGCAACAGACATACCCTCACTCAACGCACAGTGGACTAAGACTTACTCCAAGATGTGTCACAACATACTGGTGTGTACGATATTATCACAGCTCGCTGCATGTAAAGAGGTCTCATGTATCATAGGAGTATTGACCAATGCAAAGGTCCTTCATGTCTTAGCTACCAGACTGTTGTTTCCTAGCATGGTACACCCGGTACAGAACTATGCCTGCAACAGAAACTGTCGCTCCCACTATAGACACCACAGAACCACTATTAGAAAAACTGGACAGACAAGCACTTTGCAAATCGAGGAATCATTCAATACAATAAAATGCCAGATGATTATGGACATCAGAAAAAACACAGAGCCCTCACTCAACATCAATCCTTGAGCAGGTGAGCAGGTGTGAGGATTTAGTTTACCAGCAGCTATTGTGAGAGACCGCTGAACAAGACGTTGATAGTTCTTGTTAGATTTTCCAGCCTCTGTTTCTGGGACACTCAAATTTGGTTGTTGGGCAGCATCCACAATTCGCTGAAACAAGTTGCCAATATCTCCAAGCTTCATGCTCACAGTGAATGGAGCTTCAACCCCCATATCAGTGCACACCTGGGCAAATTTTTTTAAATGCCTGAGTTCCACTCACACAAAAAAATGAAGGATTGAAAATTTGGAGACTCAACCCACACATAACAGCAGCTGAATTTAAGAAATCTAAAGGTTCTGCAATAAAAAAGCTAAGGGCAGTATTGCAAGGGACTGGGAACCTTTTTGCAGCTGAAAAGACACAAAAGAACACTAAAGAGAGCAATCCACACCTGAATAGAACTCTGATGGCAAATAGGGTCAGGCTCAAGATCGTCTTTGGCAGCTACAAGCAGACAAGGCACCTCAAACCCATACTTCTCACCATGTGCTGCCACCTCCACCAATAAATCCACTGTGCGATTCCATGATGCTGCATTGGACCTGTCAGCATGCCAGCCATTGGAATGACATCTCAGTATGTAAAGTGGAGTCTTTTGTGCAGTTTTCCACTCTGATAAAACTTCTCCTAAAATCTCTGCTGCTTATCTAAACAGAAATGAGCATCTGAGTTGTTCCTTATACCATTCCCTTACCCATCATAGACAAACACTGCCACGTCACAATCTGCCAATGCATCCCTCTTCTCCAAAAGGCTTGACACTGATTCTTCATTAATCTCTCGCATAACAAGTGTCTTCTTTGAGCCCTTCACATCCATTGTGTGCAATTTCAGCAGGGCACCACATAACCTTGTAACCAAAATTGAGTCATACCAGGAAGCCAAGCCATGAGAAGTATGCAAGTGCAGCCGTTGCCAATGAACATACCCCAATTTGTTCTACAATATTGGTGGCATAGTGATCACCCTTAGTGTGCTCATATGCTTCACTGTAAAGCCTGCAGTCAAACCCATAGCCAGGATAATGAAGTCCTATGCACCATGCTTAAACTCTGTAGATAATTTCACTAGCATAAAAGGGGGAGAAAGTGTACAAAGGAAATGAGAAAAATTCTGGTCACCTCATACTAACCCTATGGGACTAAGCACAAAAACTGTCCACAACCTTCCACACTCATAGGCAGTTAAACCAAAACTTAACCAGACCAGAAGACTTGCCAGAAACCAAAAGAACCATGGTTGAGCTTTAATGTGCACTAGTTGTGATAAGACCAATTACAACAAGTTGCAAATTGAGAAGCTGCAATTGTGTCTGATCAAGGTTACACACCTTCCAATGAGAGCATTCAACAATGCAGATTTTCCAACATTAGTTGGGCCAAAGACGAAGCACTGGAGGACAACACGCTGGGAGCGCTGCTTTTTTCTGTCTTGTTTTCGCCGCTGTGTGATTCGGAAAGCTAAAGTCAGGTCACCTGGGTATCCAATATATATCAGGTGTGCCAAGCTCTTCTGTGGCTCCCGCAGTGTCATGAAGGCCCACTGACACAAGTTCACAAATTTCTGGCTCAGGAAAATGTGAACACAGAACAAACTATTTGCTGTCACCCCACATATTTCTTGCAGGTTCACACAATATGGTCATCTCTGAGACACAACTCACGACATCCATCAATGGGATTCCTGATACATAGATGCTGACAGCAATAAGAGGGTAAGAGGGCGTGTGGATAAACCTGAGATAAAAATCCATTCAAAGTTATCCCCCCAACAACATTTGTCTCCACTGAATTTCTGTACATTGGCTCCTCCCAGGGACTGCCAACACAATTACAAAATAACCACTCATGACTTTTGGAATGGAACAAACCTCAGAGAGACTGGACCTGGACAAAACACAGACATAAATGCCAAAACTTCCCACATAAGACAGAAACTGCAAGGAAGCATGCAGAAAGCAACATCTAAAAAGTCTGTCTGAGGTAACAATGGCAATTGACACACACAAAGACAGGCTGCTCCAGTTCACAATAAACAAGTAAACCTCACCTGGAGGGGGCTGTTGAGAATAGCTCCTCCAACTCTTGCATCCGGAGTGCACCATCCTGGGTTGATATGCCCCACTAATTGAGAAACAATTTAATTGGAAATTGAGGGATTTCAAATCAGCATAGCATTCACAGAATGTATGATGCAAATGAACTACTGCAAAGTCAACAAGAGAAAGACAGAGACAGAAAAGACCTGCTCTTCAACACTGCACATGACAATTACTGGAAATGTAGATTGAAATATAAGATGTGTAAAAGTCCAATCTCTCCAGGGGTGATTTCCCTGGATGTGAACTTGCTTCACTCACCCCATCAACATCAAAGGATGTAAACACCTGTTTCAAAAATTCAACTGCCTTCTCTGTCAACTCGACGCTCTGCACACAACAGACACTTGGCATAAGGAGAAGGGGGCAAAATACAAGTCTAATAGCAAGGGCTGGGAGCAGAGAGGTTGGGGGCTGTGTAAGGTAATATGGTAGCATAAGGATTATGAAAGCCAGTTTTATCAAATGTTACCCTGTGCCCCAATAATGTGAGACGTCAGATGTCTCTGAATCTGAACTTCTTCAAACATGACAACTGACCAAAACAAGTTGATGTCATAGTGATTACCTGGTCAGGCATGCGTTTAAAAGGAGGACTCAGCAAGAGCTCATCACGCAGCTTGATCTCATCGTCATATCCATATTTTCTAAGTACTGTCCACATGGTTTCCAAGCGACCACGTTCGATGAACAAGGCATGGAGGAAGAGAAATCCTGTCAATGTCAGTCCATTTTCATTGACACCTTCAGCCATCTTCTCAGATACTACCTTTTTCACTGCCACTACTTCAGATGGCTGCAAAGGTGCATTGAAGCATTTGACCTGGCAACACACAAATTGCTTTCTCAAAAGCCATCCACTACACAAAAATCACATGCCACAGTACATGTCTGCATTCCAAATACAAACTGAATATTCCAACATATGGAGCCTAACAACACCATTTGTTACTGAAATTTCCATTTGTTCCCAATTCTTGTATTCTAAGAACACTAGAAGCGAGAGCACAGAGTGCAGGTGAACACCTGAAAGTTATTGAGCTCTGAGTCACTGAGAGCCCCATCTTTATCATGGTCACAAAGAATGAAAATTCTCTTGAGAGCCCGCACACAGTGGGGTCTTAAAGTCTGTGTTTCTTGGTCAAAGAGCGGTGCTGTAGGATGAAGTATGGCTTTTTGTGCATAATAAAACACCTCAGCAATCTGCAATCCCACATAACAGAGGATGATACTTTGATCAAATGATACATAACTTACCACAGTACTTAACTCACTTGAACACTCAAAGCACTAGCAAGATCTTAGGCATGGTTCAATATCACAACAGTTTCTCTGATAGTACAACTACACCAAAATCAGGAGCTAATGCTGTTGTCAAGACTGTAATTACTAACAAATGGTTAATGCAGCTGGAGCTACATGAAAACTAAACCTGTAAACTTCTTTCCCACTGGGAATTACCCTGTTAACAGTACCCAAATTGATTGCATCTTCACTACAGGTCTGCATGCAACAGGCAACCACCCAAGATCCTCATTGTTCCCACTGGATACAAATATTGAAATGACTACACCAGCTGTCAGCATCACTCCATGAATCAAGGGAGTACCTGAATTTGCTTGATAGATGAGCATTCTATACATGTTTCAATCTCCCGAAAATCATGCATCAGAAGAGCCATTACTTGTTCTAGAGTTGGTTGTCGATCATCCCACAGATCTAGCTTGCATCCAACAACAATGACTGGCACTTTAATCTGCAGAAAAAAAACCCAAAAAGCTCTTGTTAAAATTACCCCTCCCATCCATCCTGCACAAGGTGGGCAAATCATAATGTGGAGTTTTGTTCCACTGTAATGCAAAACAGTGGGAGTAGCATTGGCCATCAAACAGCTCAAAGAAGAAGAGGAACAAACTTCTAATTGGCGAAGCTCCGGCAGCCAATAGCTATACAGTCGTTCAAGTGTCTGAGGCTGGTCACAGGCATATGTCAGAACTATAGCATCTGCCTTCTTGCACTCCATCTCTATCTTCACTCTGTCATCAAGCCTGGACACAATTGCAAAAATTAAAAATAAAAATCCTCAGTAGAAAAGATAACAATTGTACAGAGCTCTCAACCACATCAAACATGCATACCCATCATACATCTTCAATGCTCCCCGTTCCATTTGGTAACTGCACAGCAATACTCTGAAGATGCCTGACTATGGATTTAACATAGCCTTCTTTGCCAGCAAGATATCCTTCTAGCCTTCATGCTGACAAAGTTCTCCACACACTTGATGCAATGTGATGATGCATTGTAACGACTTTGACAATTTCCGCACCGCCTGATGGAACTGTGAATCCGCGTTGCTACAAGGCGCCATGCGAGAGAAACACGAGTCGCGGTTGTAACAGCTTGAGGACGCAAGTTACATTTCCGAAGAAGGGGAAAAACGAATGCACCCTTTGATCTTTGTACTGAAATGCTGCGAAAACCACGGCAGGCAAAAAAACAAAGCAAAACGAACGGACCTGGAGGAAGTGTCGACGATTGTGAGCGGCACACGATCGGGATAGAAGTCGCGAGGGAGACGAGTTGGTGGCAAGACCGGAGGCACCTTCTCCGGAAACGACTCAGTTGCAACGGCAACAATGAGACTGGATTTACCAGTTCCCTGGTCTCCAATCACCACCACTTGACAACGGGACCTCACGTCCCTTGGACCATCACCACCTGCCATCTTCTCTCCTCTCTTCCTCCCCTCCTCCTCAATCAATGCTTACGTCACCCACGCTTCGCACTCGCCACCGAAACACTCCCCTACAAAACCCCCCCAAAAACCAAGAATCTCTTTACCGCAGATTCAATTAAACAGAACCACTTGCCGACGATCTCAAGAGAACGACAAGCTCTCAAATCAACTTCGAAACTGCTCGTAATTTTCCTATCTCTCTCTCTCTCTCTCTCTCTCCGGCTCCTTCTCGCTTTGGTTGTGTTCAGAGCGCCAAACCCTAATACATCGCCGGGTGGACGCTACTGATTTGACTTCAGTGCTTAAAAGTGGCTTCCAAGAAACAAACGGCAAAAACGTGGTCACTTAAAAACATTAGAAATGGCCTTTTAAGAGATGCCGCGCATTGATGTTTCTCGCGTCTTCTTCTCCTTCTGTGAATTTCTCTTTTGTGTTTCTTGTGGTCTTCTTCCTCTTTTCGTTGCTCATCATCTCCTTCTCTTTGTAGATTGAACTTTTTGTCGTTGTTGAGCTAAGGCATCAAGCAAAGAAAGCATCATGGCTGCCAAGCTAACAAGTCTTTTTCGGTCTAAACCAGTGATTTTTCCAACAGAAAAACCAAGTAATAATGTGATGCTTTCGTGTGTGCTCAGACATCAACATCCACCCACTGCAAGGAGGAGCTGAGATGATGATGATGATGATGACCTGCGGATGATGAAGAAGAGATCAGTGAGATAATTGTTATGGTAGTTGGTCATTACAGGACATTATTGTTGTTGAAGGTTCCATTGCATGTGCATGTGTGTGACTACAGCCTGCTTATGATCATCATCGGTTTCACTAGCACATTCAAATGCCACAATTTGTGGTTCACTACACTGACCTTTTCTTGGTTGTTGACTACGGTTTTCCATATTGGTTTCTGCAAATCTGTTTTGTTGCTTGTAATAGTTTCAATCCTCAGCACGTTCAAAATCAACATGTTTAGTCTATGACCTCTTCCTGGTTGCTGATGATAGTTTTCCGTATTGTTTTTTGCAGATCTGATTTGTTGCTTTCTAATAGTTTTAATCCTTAGCACATTCAGAATCAATACGTGTTTTTTCCTAGTCCGGTTCTCTTCTCGTTACTAATGATGTTTTTCTCCCGTGTTGCTTTTTCGCATCTGTTTTGTTTGCTTGTAGTATTATTGACAATCAGAGCTCTGCATCAGACACAAGGAGCTTCTGTTTTTCAATGCCTACTATGTGTTTGCATGCAGGTTGCTTCTGTTTACGATGCCTCTCTTCTTTCTGATGATGAACAAAAGGTGGAAATCATCCTCCATGTAAGAAGCATCTACCCTCTGACTCTCCTCTTCTCCTTTGTGAAAAAGAATGGTTTTGTTTTAAAGATCATACCTCTAAAATGAGATTAACATGTCATGGCATGGTGTCATCTTGTTTGCTTTTGGGATGGTGTTACTAAAGGAATTCCAAAAGACCCATGAAAGTGTGAGGGTTAAAAATTGGAACCTTGCCTTGAGCCTGGGGCAAAAACGAAAAGAAATTCGTCCCCATAGCAAGACCTTCTCCTATACAGAAAAAATATTTTTGTGTTTGCCCCATGTAGTAGCCAACATTCCAATTTTTTAACCTCTCACTTTCAGAACCTGTTTCAAATTCTGTAGTTCATGTGACCTAAAATGTTCATTCTCCATTATTGGCCAAAGGACAGTCAATTTGGAACATTCTTGATGTTGACTGACTCATGGAAGAGGAACCCACAAGTTGTATGCAATATGCAAAACCCACAAAATGTGCATCAATTTTCTATTTGACCTTCAGGATGGTGATATTGGAATCTAAAATGCTCCCTCTCCGATATTGGCAGAGGAACAGTCCGTTCTGAAGACATTCCCAGTGTTCACTGACTCTTGGAAAAGGAACCCATAATGTCAATGCATCATAAATGTCAATGTGCATTTCTATTTCAATGGCCAAATCCATTGAGTAACCTCTCTCCAAGGGGCTCTCTAAACCCATTGAGCACTTAATGCACACATGCGTCTATCAGATATCAATTCCATGGTTCATTTCAGCTTTTGTTGTTTTCAAACAAGGGGATAAAATAGAAAAGAGCCTGTGGGTCAATCTGCAAGCACCTCCAATTGGCAATTAATTTGCTCAAAAGCTTCCTTTTCCTACTCCACATTTTCTCCGTCACCAAATAATCAATGCTTCAGGATATGAATGACAAGTTTGATGAATCTTCAATAGCACCATATTGGACCATCTATCCTAGTTGCTTTCCAAATGCCATTCTCCCATTCTTTTCAACCATGGCATCAATTTTTTTCAAATTGTGCGTAGTGGAGAGAGCATCATCAATCACAATTACCAAAGACAAAAGCTCTGGCATAGTTTGGACAACATGCCAGCACAAGTTCACTCAGGTTGGCCTTAACTTGGATATCATGTTGCTGTTTTTCAAAGTCTGCTCATCAAACCAAGAATCCACAAACAAAATGTACAACAACAACACTGCAGAAGAGCAGAGGAAGATGAATGGATTCGAAAGCTGCAGGAAGAGGTGAAGAGTTTCCAAAGTGGAGCATTACTTTCACCATATGCTCCTAATCACATTCCAACAAGAAAACTAGGCCAGAAATTAGCTAGGCCTATAGCTCTGATAAATTGAGTACAGAGATATGGTGGCACAACCTTTAGCCTTCTATCTCAGCCAGTTTGTTGGATATCTTGTGTAAACGATGGTGATGTGTAAACTCCAACCAGAAAACATCAATAAGAAAGTGTGATGGACTATTGGTAATGCAGTCCACAATTGGCCAGAGGGCAATGTAACTAAGCAAACTCTGACCAGAAACAGCAAAGGGTATATTGCTCCTACACATATTTGAAATCAAGAGTTAGGAAACACACAGGTATATAAACTTTTATAGCAAAGCCTGAAAGAAGGCCATGGAAATGGGAAAACGATAGAGTTTACAAACCTTGTAGAAGGTGTGGGTCTGCAACACCATGCTAGAGACAAGCACAGACCAAGGGGTTGGCACCACAGATCAAGTTTGTTACTCCCATCACCCAAGTGAAAAGGGTAGTCTCACATTAGGTATCATCACATGGGCATTATGTCATCAACTTTTCTCAATCACCTCTCTCCATTGTTGAAAGAGGAGGAACATGAGCAGGGATCAATTTATGTCCCTCAATCACTAGTCATCACTCCATTTCAACATATGATACAACCTAATTCTAATCTAATTTACCTAGTTGAACATGGCAAACATAAGTTGGCTCAAAGGCACATGAGGTGCAAATGCATCCCATGTTTCTGACAAAAGTCCTGGTAAGATTTGATGTAATGTGGAAGGTGTGTCAAAACAACATATAACAATTGACCATTGAAAATAATGGTTTAGAAGACATTGACTTGATGAGAAAGGACATCTTTTGGTGCAATGATAGAACTTAGGCTCTACTAGTAAGAATCACATAGCTGTAGGTGATGAGCCCCTAACATGGTAACTAAGCAAAACAACACTACAAAAAGCAAGGCCACAAGGTACTTTGAATGGTTGCTTGACGCACCCTCAAAGCAAGCACGTTGCTAAAGCAATCAACAAACTAATCTTGATGAAGGAGAAACTTGATAGACATAGAATAGACATGGCCAACAATCTTAGAAAACGATTGCCATTTTTGGACCTCACTCATAGCACCACTATCATCATGGTGCCTTTCTCTTTCACCAAAGACCGAGGCAACAAATGACAATTTTTAAAAGCTCATACAATCACGAAATGCTACTAGGTGATTATCAAGGCCTCCAATCAACAATGATCTCATTGCCATACTTAAGTAATTCAATAGGTTGTAGTGAGTACACCTTAGGGATTGCCTTCCTCAAAGCGCTCTTTGAATCGGCCATGATCTTAAGGTAACCAACTCTTGAAAAATGAGCATGCCAAACATAGAAAAAGTAAGAGATGAATATCTAGACATGAGATCTTATATTCATGTCTACAAGTCTTCAAGAATTTAATACACATCATAGCAATTTAATCAAAATTCTTCAAATGCACATATGCTCAAGGTTGGTGAAGAGGTCCATGGGTAGCACCTTTGTGGGTGGATGTATTTTGATGCAAGAAACCATGTGGTATGTACCCCTTTTACCTTGGGGATGCAAGGTGGTTCATCCCAAGGTGAAACCTTTTAGTAACAATCGAGAAGTCTTGTGTTAGAGTCATGCCAGAGCTTCACATTATCTTCATCAATATTGCCAATTAGTCCAACTTGTAATTTCACAAATTTCATCATTGATTTTCTCCATATCCAACATGCTCCAAGTCATCAACTTTTAAACACTATGTCAAGCTCCTTGTTGGATTAGTGTAAAAGGTTATACATCTCTTCATCCCCATCAACAATTAGTACACCATGGTTCTTTGCTAGTTATAACATTCACTTTTTCAAAAAGGCATCACACATTCTAGGACCATCAACATTAAAAAGGCATGTGTCACATTGTATTTTTTAGTAGCTACAACCAAGTGTTGTTTTGTTCTCCACCTTAAAAATCTATGCTTTCTCCTCCTACATTTCTTGTAACTCAACATCAAATTCTTTGAATCATAAAATCTCAAATTTTTTTGCAAAAACAAATTTACTTCTTTTATCAAAAAGAATTAAGGATCACAACATAGATTCTAACATTATAAAAAATATGATATATTTCAACTCCCCACAAATGTGAAGGAATGAAGGTCATGCAATAGGATTAAAATTGTAACAGCTTTGAATTAAGTGGACAATTGCTCAAAACATATGTTAAGATATAACCAATCATAAATCATCTTCTTTTATTCTCTTTTGAAAAATAACAATTGAATTGATTTCATGAAATGGGACACATCTAATTAAAATTTCATAGCACACCATCTTGAAGCTATAAACATCATCACAAGCTTTCAATATCACAAAATTTCAATAGAATCTATGTGAAAAATGTAAAACAATATGTTTATATAAAATTTGCAAACTTCAAAACATAAAAATGACACTATATATATATATATATATATATAATTTTTATTAAAATGGTGTGTCTTTTCTACTTATGATATTTTCGTGTGAAGTATGTACAATTTATTTTTTAATTAAATCTATGATATTATTATGATATAATTTTGTATAAAATTTTACGAATTTATATGTTAAATATTTGTGTATGTCATTCAAAAACAATGTCTTATTCATTTGAATATTTAAAATATTAAATAAGTACAAATATCGTTCATTTTAATCTTAACATAAAATCCATATTAAATTTATATGAATTTATGAAAATTGAATTTCACATAAAATTTGGATGAACTTATGAAACATGGTTGGTTTGCGATGATCAATTTTGGAATGATAATACAAGAATGCTTCAATCTCCTAATGATTTTTAATCTTTAAAATTCTTGCCATCCATCAAATTGTACACAAATACATGCACAAATCAAAGGTCATGAAACAATCAAAATAGGCATGATTACAACACATGCAAATTTTTTATAATCATGTGTAGTATGCCTCTAGAAATGGTTCAAGAAAATCCGCTCTTGAACAAATCTTCAACTGAGTAAATGTTAAGATCTAAAGTTCTCAAGTTCATTCGTTTTCAAGATCTTCAACAAGATGTTAAAACCATGTGCTCCTGCTGCTCATATTCTAGCCATTTTTTCTGTGCTCTTGTTGCGCCATTTTTTTTGACCATTTCAACAAATTTTCTCCACATCAGAATGAGAAACACAGAAAATAAACTTTCATGTCTCGGCCTCTTGGCAAGTTTTGGTTCTCTGAAGTTTAGGGCATTTGGAGGTGCATTGTGTTTATTTTATTTTTTTAAGCACAACAACAGACCCAACTTCACAAACCATTGGCACCAGACTAGACAACTATTCCTCCCCTTCTCACCTCTATAGGTGGGCCAAAGTGGGAGGCACTTTATCTTTTCATAAAATCTTCCATTTTGGGGAGCCTCCATAGTTTCAAATTTTTTAGCAATGGGCCAATCAAATTGGTTCATTGCAAGAAAAAAAAAAGTTGACTTGTGAGGCACCCCAATGTCGCAACCCTACTTTGAGAGAATGTGAGGATGAATCTCACATTCCCAAAATGAGGACTTGAGGACTCCCGAAATTTTAAAGTTCGATTGCAAGGGTCAAAATACTTCGCATTGAGGTGTTCTTTATATAATTGAAAAGCTATTAAAGTGTAGATGTCGAAAATGGGCTCACATGGGCCATTTGGACATCTATAGCACATGTTATAGCAAAAAGAAAGGTCGGGAGTCAAATTGACAATTTGACCCCCGACCATTAAAAGTCAAGAATCGACCCGACTTCGGTGCGTGCAAGTGGAGTGTGACACACCATCATACTCTTGAAGAAAGCTACAAGTTTGCTTTAGACCTCATCCCAATCGGAGGTCTAAACAAAGAGTTACGACCTCGCAAAGTCCCAGGATTTCACACCGAGATAGTTTCAAGACTCCTCCTTGGGAGACCTGAGACAAAAAGTCATTCGAATGTGGGTGTTGTGGAGAGGTGCAGAGAATACTATATGGGGGAAGGTGGTGGCTTCCCTCGAGTCCAAGCTGTGGTGAGTGTTGTGAGTCTAGAGTTGCTTGTGGCTTGTCCTAACACTAAAGGTGCTCTGAAAAGTGAACTAACTAACTTGTTGGTTGGTTTGATACAAGTTCGAGTAAGTAACTAAAGCTTGTCACTCTTCTTAATCCCATCCCAGAACTTCAGCACACCCCTCTACCCTTTTTAGTGCTAAAAGTTGGGAGTGTGTCTCGAGTTCCTCACAATTCTGCTGTTTGAATAACTTAGACCCATCTTGGGTCTAATTAGGAACTTGGGAACACGTCACCCAACTAATTAATATGAAATAAAATAAGTACCCTAGACATAATTCTTAGATAATATGTGATCAAAGTAGGATACATTGTGCTTTCATTTGATTACACAAGTGATATTTCTTCATATATAAGTACTTATTCAAGCTACAGAAGAATTATTCTCTTATTTACAACTTCACAATATGTGTTATCCTTTTTTTATGTTATCCCCGTAATATTATTTTCACCTTGGTCACTCGTCATAATTAAAAAGGAGCCATATTCAATGTTCAAATCCCAACAATTTTCATTAATAAAAAATGTTTGCATTGTTTGCATTTTTCAATACAAATTTATTTTCTCAAATGTTTATTTATCCCTTTACAAAAATGTTGCCACTCTCAAATAGGCCAACAAGGAGCCCTTGGCCCATCTATGGCTCGTTTTCCAAAATGCCCTGCTTCATTTTATTTTGCAGGTATCTATAAGGTATCATAGGAAAATAAAATAAAAACAAAAGGGGCACACATTCATTTTCAAAATGTTATTTTAAAACTTTTGTTGTGATACCCATAATACTAGAAAATGAAAAAAATGTTGAATATTACATGAAAAAAACTAAAAGATAATTTTCATTTGGTGCTTTATGTTGGGTAACACCCTTGGAGCAACAGGCCGTTCCTAAAATAAGTGCCCGCCCCAAACTTATTTCAGGAACACCATGCTCCCTCTCCCTTTGTGCCTTACCTTAGTTTAAATTGGAAGGTGATCTAAGAATGTGTGTGAAAGGGAGGTCCTTTTAAAAATTTCAGGTGATGCTCCTATAATAACACTTTAAATTGTTTAGAATGAATAAGAAATAAGAAAGTCATGAAGTTTGAAAGTAAAAAAGGTCTGTTTATTGTTTACAATTTTACATCTATTTGGGACCAGAGAGTCCATTAGACGAAAGATAGATCATGGAGGACAGATTGTCCTTTGGTACTGGCAACATGCCACAAACTTGGCCAGGACGATCATGTTCATAATTTGCATGAGTTCAGGAAGAGTGCTCGTGTGGGTGAGGGGAAGAGTTGAACAAAAGCATTCCCTAACTTTTTGTGTATTTGGACAGACAAGGAGTAGGTGTTCTTCACCCTTAAGAAGAGTCAAAATGAAAAAAAATGAAAAAGTCATGTTTTACAATTCGAAAAAATGTATTTTCTTTTTACTACTCTTTTTTGGCTGGTCCTTTGGCTTTGCATTTTCAAAGATGATTTGTAAAGCTTGAGAAGGCGCTCCGATAACAATGTTATGGCAAACTCCATGCAAATCAAAGGTGAGAGAACCTGGTGAGTCCCTCACAATAGTGGCATTGACGTGTGATCTCTAGCTATTCTAGATTCCACAGCTTTGAAATGTTTTCAGTTTCTCAGACCCTTCACAAATCTTCAGAACCCCTCTGATTGTTGCAAGTTGTCTATCGGGTGTTCATTCAACCATGGAAATGCCACACCAGACCATTTCTTGTTTAACCTCAGAGTAGAAGATGATATCTGTTTAGAAGTTTTTGAGAGATCAGGTCTAAGGATTTCTGTGGAAGTGAGTTTTGTCTTCAATTGATTGTTTGTTGGAACACCTAGAAAAAAGGAACTATCTTTTGTTTTAGTACTCATTTTACACATCTGTGGATTCATACATATGCAAATCATGCTTACTCTAAAATTCTGGGTTTCAGGATTGGAGGGCTTGGTCCTTTGAGGACCATTTGGATGAACAGTTGAGGAACTGGGAACAAGAAGATCTGGGTATTTCCAGGAGTGTGTATCATGACACCTGCTGTGCAGCTCAGCTGGCTTGTTTGTAATCAAAGGAACTGCCCTCTGCAATATCTGGGTGGGTATCATCATGACACAGCTCTCTCTCTCTCTCTCTCTCAATTGATCGACCAATTCATCAAGCTAGCTTGGTTCCATGTCCTCCTAGAGCTCCAAAATAGTTGAAGCATTGTACACAATCAACATGACTGAAAGCAGAGGAATGTGGTCCAGTATGACATACAGGAGAAGGAAAAGCCTACCGCCCCCACCCTTCCAAACATAACTATCTGATCTACTTGAACTCATGCATGAGAGGCGAGCCCCCGGGCTCCTCTTGTAGCAGCAAAGAAGTCCACACCCCTGCTTTTCTTTCACAGATTTTGATTCTGAATAGCTTGCCAGATGAGAAGCAAGGAGTGCCTTACCTCTGTAGCCTCATAGAAAAGGCTTTAAGGGTTCAGGATTTGACAAAAGCATGCATGATCTGCAACATGAAGGAGATGGAGGGAGCCAAGCTTAGATGTGCTGGCTGATGCTGCTGATCTGCAAGGGGAAGGAGATGGAGGGAGCTAAGCTTGCATGTGGTGGCTCATGCTGCTGATCTGCAAGGGGAAGGAGATGGAGGGAGCCAAGCTTGCATGTGGTGGCTCATGCTGCTGATCTGCAAGGGGAAGGAGATGGAGGGAGCCAAGCCTGCATGTGGTGGCTCATGCTGCTGATCTGTAATGGGAAGGAGGGATGGAGGGAACCAAGCTTGCACATGGCTCCATGAGCAACAGCAATCTCTCAAACCTCTGAAATGGCAGTCGTATCTAAACATCTTGATTGTAAAATGAAACATTTGTCAACAATTTACAAAGCAATGTTTTGCAACAGTTTCACAAAACAGGTACACATTGCATGGCAAAAATTGACATTCATCAAAGAGTTGTGAAGTTGAAAATTTCTGTCGATCAGTTTGACCATTCCATAGCAAAATTCCATGTGAAACTCTTCAAGAAATGGCAGTGATTCAGTTCTTCCATTATTTCATCAGTCTAGTACATCATCATGAAGCAAACAACTTCTGTGTCCACTTGTGTAGCTATTGTTCCACTTTCTGTTGCAAAAATGTCAACCCCCAGCTAGAAATTCTTTTTCTTTTTGTTTGCAAAAAGCTCAAGCAATTCAGCTCTAATTTCTTCTTCCTGTTGTAAAATGCTCAACTGCTCCGGCTCCAAATTCTTGTTCTTTCTGTTGGAAAACACTTGACTGCTTCAGATCCAAATTCTTCTTCTTTCTGTTGCAAAAAGCTTGAGCACATCAGCTACAAATGTTTCTTCTCTGTTTGCAAAAAACTTGAGCTCCTCAGCTACAAAAATTTTATTCTTTCTGTCTGCAGAAAGCTCAAGCCTTGGCTACAAAATTCCACTTTCTGTTGCAAGCTAATGAGGAAAGGAGAGGTGCAGAATTTGTAATCTTCCAGGAGCTGTAAGCCATCTCCACATACATCCAGGTTTTGCTCAACAGCATCAAGCATGGGATGCATGCCAGAATGTGCCACCAAAACTTGGATTCTGCTGCTACCCTTGGACTGCATCCTCCCTCGCCTCTGCTTCTGCTTTGTTTTCTTCTTCTCTATGTTCCCCCCTGCCTGAATCTTGTTTACCTGCTGCTGCAAAATAGCCCCACAAGCCTGCTGCCATCCTCTTGAAGGAAACAAGAGCAACTTCCTGAAAGTGAGACCAGTGACATCAGAGTTTGAGAACATAAAGAGATGGACAAGAAGAAGAGGGGGAGGACAACAAAGGAGAAGAAGATTGCATCAGGGAACAAGGGGCAGGCAAAGTTTGTGGTCTTGAGGAACTTGAGCGTGTGAGAGAGGAAATGCAAGGGATGAAAGAAAGGGGGCTTGTGACAACAAACAAGACTGGCACATTGTACAGCATGCCATGGAAAAAGCAAAGATTCAACCCCCTCAATAGATGAGTCAGTAGTGATTACAAATGTGCTACAGTTTTACACAAGATCTGCAAAAACTTTGCATCATCAGATGAAGAAGAAGATCAAGAGTGCAACATGACTTTGTAAATGTCTCCTCCAAAATTTTCCACTGCTTTAAGACATGACTCAGTAGAGCCATTGCAAATCTGCCGCACTCCTCACAAGATCCCAGAAACTTTCCACCATGAAAAGAAGACTCAGAGAAAAAGTTTGCATCAGAAGAAGAAGATTGAGAGAATTGTATTCCTTGCCACAATCACTCACCCAAGGTGCCATTCTTTCACAAATGTCCACAGGAAATTCATCTGATTATATGTATATATTTACATAGACCCATATGTTTTGTATGTGTCCAAGGCAATTTACAAGGAAGAAGAAGAAACGCAGTAACAAACAACAGTGCTGCTGTAAACATAATTTTGAAACAAGTACTGCTGCAAATGTGCCTCTGGAAGAATCTCTTCCAGAGATTATATATTGTAAACAATTGCAGCAAGGTTTAGGTAGAACTTGGAATCTATGTGTTGCCAAGCAAACTAGGAATTTCTTGAGGTATAGATCTATATACAAGTTGAGCAAAGGATGGAGGAACTTTGGGTCTCAGATTGCATTATCATCTTCTTCTTCTTCTTCTTCTTCTTTGTTCACATCTGTGAGGTGTCAGAAGGCAGATCTGCAATGTTCTGCCAGCCTGCATTCCTTGACACATTCTTGATGAGATCCGTGTCTGCAGGTTCAAGAGTCCAGTGTTCATAAAAGTCTTGGGCTTTGAATACAGAATCAGGGTCCTGAACATGGCCCTCAGCACCATTGAGGAACAAATCTCCCTCTGATCGAAGACTTCCCGACTCCTTCTCATCACGATCTGCTGCCTGCATATAACAATAATGCATTTGCAAAAGTATTCTGATCCCCAAAAACAGATCCAAACAGAAGAAGAAGAAGAAGAAGAGAGGAAGCTCAAAATTATGAAATCTTCCAAAAAACAGAGCCAAACAGAAAAAGAAAAGAAGACAATGGAAAGCTAGAGAAGCAGAAAAACCAATGTCAGAAATTTCAGTTCACACTTTACCTTTTCAATGTAATATTCAAATGCCTTCTTGTTGTCTGCAGCTTCGTAAACACAATGCTGTGACAAAATCTGTTGAACCACAACATCTCTCCTATTCAGAAAGATGTAAATCATTTTTTGTTCAAGGATGATGAAGAAGAACCTGATCAATATGTCTACAGACTACAGATTCCACCCCAGATGCTCCAAATCGTCAATCAAGATCCTCATTCAGAGCAAAGAGAGAAATCTATTTCTGCATTTTTATCACTATTGTCTACAGATTCCAACTAAGCTGGTATCAATCTTATAAAGAAATTTTCATACAGAGAAAAAGAGAGATCTACTTGCAGCTAGATCTAGGCATGTAAGATCTGGTGGATTCTTGCACCTGAGATTCCACACTTGCACAGGCTCCATACACAGCCCATGCTCGTGTGTAGTTGTTATACAGATGGACTTTTCCAAATCGTACTCGTGGGTGGCGTTGCCTTGTTCCATCAAAAAAGCAGTGATGGATGGTGACTCGAATGTTGCGGTCTCCTACATGCTTTGGGCTTGCACCAATCAGCATTGTCTTATTGTGTTTGAAGAAATGGCATCTGACCAAATTCATAAATTCCAATAAACAGCAGCAAACAAGGTGAATGAAGCAAAATTGTAATCACAACAAACAAGCAAATCTATCTGAAGGAGACGATGACGACGACGATGATGATGATGAAGATGATAGGTACATAGATTGTTATAAAGCTCTTGAGCTCTTGAGCTCCCAAGAAAGCTTGACATAAATTGTTTCAGAGCACACACCATTTCTGAAATTCACAAATTCATCATCATCAGATATTTTACCTTGAAACAGTGACATAAGAGGATTGCAGAGTGATGTCAATCAAGCCATCGGCATAGTTGGAAAATGTGCAGCGATCAATCCATACATGTGATGTACCACGCTTCAACTGGATACCATCCACATCTGGTCCTGTTCCACCCTCAAACTCCAAGTTGCAAATGATCACATTCTCACACTTGAACAGCTGCAAGCTCTTGCCAGTGATTTTTACATGTTGTCCACGCCCATCAATTGTCTTGTTTGAAGAAACCAAGATGCCTTGTATTAAGGGAATGGTCCCAGAAACCTTGAAGACTATCCAGAGTGGATCTTTTGAATTGCAGCCTTCTCGCAGTGTACCTGGACCATCATCTGCACAAAATGAACGAATTTTTTTAAAAAAAGTTGCTGTTATGAACTGGATCTTGCAAGAACTCTCTAAAATAATGCACAAAATGCTCAAACAGATGCTAAAAACCCAAACCACACAACAACACAGAAACAACAAAAAGGAGAAAACCCAATCATATGTGGTGCAATTGAAGGATTGAACAATCACTAGGATCCATTTGTGCTACACAAAGGATTGAACAAATTGGGTACACGGCAGGTGGGTGGTGCATGGATGAAATGCCACCTTCAAGAGATGTGACATAGTAGAGCTTGCCATTGAGCCCACCGACAGCTGCATGTCCAAAGCCTTCTGCAGCCCCTGCTAAAGCACGCAGACTCTTGTCCACATCTGGGTAGGGACCACCACAAAAACCACCACCACCCATGATTGTCATAGTTTCTGAAGTTTCTTCGCATGGGGCAGCAGATAAGGAAGAGCCTTGTATGTGAAGCTCACACAAGCCAGCTTTCATCTCCTTCAAGTGTTGATGCTCAGAACCCGCCATCACCTTCTTTTGCAAATTCTCAAAAACCAGTCTGCCTTCTGTGCTTCTTTCTACTAACTAGTTTGCAACAACTGAAGATCTCCAGTGTCTTTTCTGTCACACAGAAAGCTTGAATTGTACAAGGTTTGTGTGAGCTTGCAAAAATGATAGAGAATAGAGCGATGGAAAGACTTCACAGTGAGCTACATATATATATAAAAATCATGCTTGTTTCCACACATTCAGCATGTTGAATGTTTGCTTTGCAAAATGATTTTTTGTTGTGCACACACACACAGCATGTTGAATTGCTTGGGAGATCATGCTCTGACTTTCACATATTGTGTACACACACATTCATGACGTGTGCTTGCTGTTGCCTCACAGAAAACAACAGAGTGAGAAGTTTGAACTTAATTTCACTTGGATGTTACAAACTTAATTGCAGCAGTAGCATGGAGATCTCTAATTCAGGTTGTAATCTTAAGTTAAGGATTTTGCTGCTTGTTATTAGAAATAAGATGATGGGGGAAAGCAGAAGTCCAAAACAAAGTGGACCACCATGTGTCATCATTCTCTTCATTCTTTGTCAGGTTTCCAAAGGGGCAGGGACAAGGACCATGTTTTCAAGGTGCAGATGTTTGTGTCATTTCAGTATCAGATTACAGCTACAAGTGTCACAGAGATAAGCAGTGTTTACCTTGAAACCATGATGATAGAATTCTTGAACAGAATGGTGGAACTAAACAATGTTTACATTAGCAACCATGATGATTGATTTCTCAAATTGAATGGTGGAGTTAAGAAGTGTTTATCTTAGTTATCATGATGATTGGTTTCTTGAATTGAATGACAGGATTAAGCGCTATTTACCTAAGCAAAATTGGTTTCTCAAATTGAATGGCAGGGTTAAGCACTGTTTATCTTAGCAACCATTATGCTTGGGTTCTTGAATTGAATGCCAGAACCCATTTTGATGTAATTCACCAGAGGAATCGTCTTCACAAAGAGAGAAGGAGCCCAGCTTTACTTCTTTGCAAAGGGAAAAGAACAAGCAAAGTTTTTCTTCTTTGCATTTCATTCTTGGAAAAGTATCACCACCACTCAGGGTTGGAAAACATGAATTTGGCACACTGAGTACAATGAGTGAGGATAGAAAAGCATGAGTATCCTGAATGTTCCCACTCTTGTCCGGTAGCAACTCTTTACCTGCCTTCATATAGGTAGTCAAAACATAAGACTTGTCAATCCAAGTTGGGTGAAGGGTCAATGACACAATAGGCCCTTCAGCTCCTTTCATCTTCTTGTTCTTCGTGGAAATTCTCAAAGGATTTGCAACATGCAGCCCCTAGATGCAACTCTATTGCCTCTTCTTCCAACTCTTGTTTCATGCCCACCCAGACATGGCCAACAGATTTGAAAACACCCAAAAGTTTCGAATTTCATGATGTAATTTTGGGCAGCACTCAGGTCCATGTGTGCATCATCACCACACCCTACCGCAGCCATGATTGAATCAAACAATGCATTAAAGTTGTATTTGCTGCATACGGGAATTTTGGAATCAAGTGAACTTCTTGTATTTGAAGTTGTTCATTGGGATATATTATACAGAGAAATAAAAAATACCATCTCTACTTTTGAAGTTAAGCAACTTGGGTTGGAAACAATATCAAGATAGAGATGACTCACAATGAGGCCCACTATTGCTGCCACTTACACAGCCTCTGTTCTACAAATCATAACACAACTACATGCATGCAGGCAAATGATGTAGGCACACTGTTGTTGTCTGTGGGGGGAGAGAGAGAGAGAGAGACAGAGAAGATAATCACCATGACTGTGCCTCCTCTTACAAATTGCAGAGGGCCTCAAAAGTGCAGACCAGCAGATATTGCATAGAACAGTCTTGGCCATGATGCTGGCTTGTATCTGCTGATGATCCACATTTGAAGAAAAGCCTGTTGCAACACACAGCATGCCACTCATCAGTGACAACTGTAACTACCAATAGCATCAAGCAGGATTTGCCCCACAGTGGTAGACATGGTGAGCCACTTCTGGGTCACCCACAATGACACCTACCCACCACAAGGAAATATTGGCTTGACAGTGCTCTGAGCTAATCTATCAGCATCAATAAAATTTACTTCATCATCCACCTTAAAGTCACCTTCTGACAAGAAGCCACAACCCAGACACTGAGAATGCACTCCGACTATCCTCACAAATTCAGGATCAGTCCCTGAGTGTGCATAAAATATCCCTGAGATTGCAGAAAAATCTCCACAACATTTTGAAGGTAACCTAACAGTGTGTATAATATATCCAATAGATTGCAGAGAAACCTCCACAAGACTTTGAAACCCTCTGTACATAAGAATGTGACCCTTGCACCATTACAAGAATTCACAAAGCAGAAAAAGAACAATGATATGAACAATCAGAAAACTCTCATCATATGGAAGAAAGACGCTCACAGAAAGATGAGCTGTTTCACCACACTGCAGGATTTTGAGAAATCCAATTATTGCTGTCTTCTGGCATGCCACATTGAAAACTGGAAGTTGAAACTGGCACGTGATCTGCACTGTTTTCATTGAAAACCAGAGTCAATTGTCTGTGCTACAAGCATCATCTTGATCTTCATCATCATCAGACATCCACCAGTAGTCTACAGAAACTGCTTTCTGTAGCGGAGCTTGTTGTCTATCTTCTTCCCACAGGCAATCGTCTTCTTCGTCCTCTGAGAAAAGTGAAGCCTCGCTCCTGAGATAACTTTGTGCAATCTTACCTTCCCTCCTCTCAAGGCAACCCTCCATATACTCTTTGTGCAAAGCATCCTCTGTGGACCACAGGCAATGAGCCTCAGTAGCTCTGGCAAGAGCTTTGCCTGATGCAACATCTTCCCATGAGAATTTGATATCTGCAAACTCACTTAGCGTGGTCGTGTCACCAACAACAACAGTCCGAAGCTGTTTCTGTTGAGCTACTCGCAATGCATTGGAGAAATCAGAATCATCAGACACTAGACAAATGCAATGCAACCCTTGTTTGATTGACCTTGCCATATGCGATTTCAGAGCTTCGTCAGCAGCTTGTGGCTTGTCCTCTACCCTTCTCACATAAACTCCTGCCCTTCTCAGCTCTGATGCAAGTCCATATCCTACTTTTGGAACTAAAATCTCCTTGGAAGCATTCCTGTACCTGGAAGACAGAAGTGAACCCCAAACGTTTCTTGTTGTACAGATCCTCATTCATGATCATGAAAACTGTGCAGGAAGTCATCATCACATTCAAATGAATATCAAATAAACAGATCTGCCCTGGATCCCAAGACAATTATCTTCTCCTTCAAATTCTCACAGAGAAAATTCAGAGGAATCCTCATCAATTTTAGGTCCGTTTGTACCTTTCTTCCTTTTCAGCTAAGCTTGCTTTGTACTTGAGACGTCGCTTTCCTTTCATGGAGTCCATTCGATTCATTCTCTTCGTACGCTCCCGCTCATGAAGATCTCGGAAGTGCTTCTTCAGCTTCTCATTAGTTCGACATTTGCACCCACAATAGCCACAAATGTATGGCTCTCTGGGCTGTTCTTCGACGCAGTCAAGAAACCAAATAGCAGTAAAGCTCAATTAGAGAGAGGTGCTCAAAAAAAAAACCCTAAAACTCAAGAGACCGAGAGAGAGAGAGAGAGAGAGAGAGAGAGAGAGGGTAGAAAATAATTGCAAAAGAAAAGATGCTACATGGACTTACCTTCACAACGCCTGCAGTCTCAAGTTTGTCAAGGAGTTTTCTATCCTTCCGTTGCTCTTTAACCCATTGCGGAAGAAAAGAAAATGCATGCCGGTTCGCGTAAGCTACGACATCCACAACCTCACCGAACTTCCCCGCCACATTTCTAAGATGCAAGGCAGCAACAAACGGAGGTACTTGCTTGGGCGGCTTGTTGTCCAAGTCCCAGAAAACTCCCACTTTCCTAATCCTCCGCCCCTCCTCCAAAACCGCTGCTGCTGCCGCTGTCTCTGCTGTTGCTCCTGCTTCTCTTGCTGCCGCTACGGCACGAAAGCCACACACCCGCAAACTGAAGGGAGGAGCTGAACAGGGGTCCGAAAAAAGCTTCGAGATCAAGGCTTTGCCGAGGACAAATCCTCGACAACCCATCTGCTGCCGGCAGAGGCAAATCGCGCGAGATCGAGCGCGCGCGCGCACGAAAGAGAGCGAGAGAGAGCTCAAGCCAGAGAGGGAGCAGCGCTCAAGAGTATTCGCCTTCCTGAATTAGGGTTTAGGGTTTTAGGGTTTATGACATACCCCAAAATCTTCTTTTTTTTACCCCAACATACCCAAAATGGTTATAACGTATTGTCCAAATAAATTATGGAAAATGGTTAAATTTTTAGGGTTTGATGAATCTCAATTTTGAAACACTTGAGAAAATTGGCATTCCCTAAATGAAAAAAATGATAATATGGGGCACCCAACTCAAACAAAAAAAAAAAGGGTTTTCTTCAAATTTAGTATACCACAAGAAAATAATTGTTTTTCTTACGGTTGTTGAACAATATTTACATGTATGTGAAAAATGCACAATTTTTGGGTTTCCAATAAAAATGATGCATTATTTGTATCATTTACTTCTCACTTCCCAAATTCAAATTCATGAAAAAGTTCAATTCTTTTGAAAACATTCTCCATTTCTTGGTTTTTCCTTTGAAATGTTGATTTGATTTTGAATTAGGTAATTGTTACCTTGAGCTTAGTTCCAATGCAATACTTACCCTATTCATTTGCATCAAGTAGAATAGCTTATTACAATAATGTAAATTATTTTCAAATACACTTACATGTAAAAAATTTAACCCAAACCTTAAACATAGATTACATCTTTTGCATTAATTTGTTTCCTTATTTATTTATTTATTTATTTACTTACTTACATAATATTATAGGATTTTACATTACATGTAAAATGAGTTTGTTTTTACACTCATCAAATGAATTTAAACACTTACATGTTCAATGTTATATTTTTACACTTACACAAATATGCATTGAAAGCACATTAAGGTGGATCAAAAACAACAATTGAGAATCCCTTTTGAAAGTTCATTTTTAGTGTACATTGAATCTAGTTTAAAATATGAACATTTAGATGTTGTCAAATAATAAATAATAAATTTTAAAATTTTAAAAATCACACACATTTCCAAGTTCAAGTCAACATGTTATAAGGTTTTTTTTTTTTTTTTTTTAAATTCTAGAAGATAATTCAACCTCAACTCACCATTTTTACATTGATTTAGTTTCTTGAGTCTTTTGACATTAAATGAAAATACTTTTGTTTTCTTTCAATAAGTCAAAAAGCTTTGAAGATCATAAAACTAGCTCTAGTGCTTTTTGTTGCACTTCTATCATTTTCATGAAAGGGGTGTATTCCAATGCCATTGATGGTCAATAGCTTTGATAGTAATTGTTGGATTTATTATCTCATCCATTGAATATAATAGAGCAAAATATGGTATAACAATAAACATCAAAAATGGTCCAAATAATTTCTATACTAATTCCATGACTAATCATTTCTAGAATTGCAAAGGGACTTTTTCAAAATGATGCAATTCTTGGGATCTTGAAAAGTCATTAACGAAATAAATAAATAAATCTTGTTTCATTCATTGGATGTATATTCAATTTCCTAAACATCGTTCATGCAATATCTCAAAGTTTCAAATACATAGAACTAATACAATATTGTAAAATGAAAATTCATACTCGTGAATTTTATAAGTTGTTACAAAACTTGTTGTCAAAATTCAAAAAATGGGCATTGCTTATTAAAAATCCACAATTTCAATGTGTTATTTTTTTTTGCATTTTTAAAAGGCTAATTGTGTTAGTACATTTTTTTATATTTTTAAAAAAATGTCAAACATTTCATATAAAAGTTTCAAATAGATACAAGAAAACTTACCAATGTGACATCCATAAAAGCTCACCATAATTCTCAATTATATACAAATTACATTATGAATATGTTTTAGACCATATACTTACACTTAAATATGAACTATGCATAGGTCCTAAACCATATACTTGCACAACATTAGTTGCTACCTATTTTTTAAATCATCTTTTTAACTATATATGTAATAATAAATATTTAAGGTAACCAATGAAGTGAGGTAGTAAGCACTTAAAATGTTCCCATGATTGGGGGGGGGGGGAACTATTGGGGTTCATTTTGTTTTTTTTAATTCCACTTGCCCAATAATCTTTTTTAGTCTTCAACTAACATAAGTCTAGTTATAAAGATTGGGGCCATTATAAGCAATCTTGTGAAAAATCAATTTTTATTAAAAATAAATAACATAATAACATGTCATGGAACAAAGGGTGTAAAGGGGGGGGGCCTTATAATACATTAGGATCATCTAATTTCACATTTCAAAATGTAGGCTTACATTTTCAAACAAATATAAGTAAATTTTTTATTAAAATAAGTTGGAATTTGAAATTTTAGTGCACAATAATGAAAATATGTTTTATTTTCATCATTCAAATAAGAAATTATATATGTAATATTTTAACATTTTTTTCTCTTTTTTTTTTCAAAAGGAAAATTATTCATAGTTTATTATCAACAATGAAAGCATAATAGTGAAATTTAAAATTCAAGTTGAAATTGCTAAAACCACCAAAATCAATTTTGGCAATCTAAAAAACTTTAACCCCATTAAATGGTTTTTTTTTTGGCCCATTTATTGATCTTAAATTATGTTTTGGCCAAATTAAATGTTTTTGCCCTTAGATTAGTTAATTATGTGGATAATTTTATTGTCTTCACACCATTTTGGAAAAAAACAAATAGTAATAGAAATAACAGTTTTACAAATTCAAGGAATGGTTATTAACACTACATCCATTCCACCAATTTTATCTTTTTTTAAAAAAAAATTGAAAATAACCAAAACCAAGGTTCCTTCAAAATTAAGGAACCAAAGAACATTAATTTAAACCCACTAAGTAGTAATCCCATAAATAAATTCTTTTTTGTATAAATGTATATACAAATCATTAAATATAATTTATGTTCTTATATAATCATGATTCAAAATAAATAAGGAAATTTTTAATTTTTTCATTTATATTCATCTGAGATACCATTCCGTATCAATTATATAGCTATTGATCAATTTTTTTACAAAATTAACTAGTGAGTTTAGGTCCCATTTTTTTATCCCTTGGAAAATTAATAGCTTTCCACTAACAAGAAAGTTTAACATGTACATTTTCTCATACCTTGACACAATCATTTTTTTAACCAAAAATGCACATTCCACATCACCTTTAGAATGACATATTTTACATAATTTGAAACTAATTTTTTTGACTATAAAAAAGAGTTACCTTAATAAAATATTACAACAAAAATTTAACTCAAATATTTCCTCACAATCTATTGATAACTAACACCTTAAAAAAATAAAATGTTAGAAGTTCAAGAATCTAAATACTTTATGGAAAAATAGGTGGAAAAAACTTTAATCGCGTGAATTTTAAACAATGGCAAGCTCAAGCTAGATGAGATTAATGGTAAAACATGGGGAAAACAAAACAAATAAACTTTCTAATTTTATTACTACTACGATTATAAAAGAAATCCAACAAGGTTCTACCATGAAAGACTATAAAAAAATTAAAAAAATAGTTTTAACTTATCAAAAACTAGGAAAAACTAAAAGAAATGAATAGTTTTAGAAAAGCACCCAAAAATAAATTAAAAATTGTGTTAAGATTATGTTCTTTAAAATGCTATTTGGGATGAGCAAATCAACTTGATGTTAAATGCTAAATCAAAATTAAAATACAAATATGTATCAACTATCTATTTACTTAACTATTTAGCTAAATGTTTATTTTTCAGTTTATTTTGACCAAAATTCAATTAATATGCCATGTGATGATTTTTTATTGTGTTACGTGTCATGATTTATAACCATCTAAAATGGATGATACAATATTTAAATATGTATTTTGAATTCATTTTTGCCAAAATTCAACGAACATGCCCACATGATAAAAGTTAGTCAGGCCATGAAACGAAATCATGTTCCATTTAAAAAGAGAAAAATAAATAAACAAATAAATGATTTTTAAAAAATAATTGAAGCATGGTGTCACATGGTAGTTAATCATTGGTTTATAGTTTAATTACAAATGATGGAAAATAATCATAAAGGGCATACAATTGGTCACCAAATAAAGTGTATAGGTTGATCGTATACCTCATCCTTTAGATGTGCTAACATCACAATGAGGTCAACATTTGTGAATATAGGTTACATGCAACTAGATTTATGCAATTAATGAAAATTTATAATCATGGTAATATATATATATATATAATGGATTTAAAAAATACTAGACTAAGGGATTGTCCTTTATTATTTCCTTGCACCACTTAAATCTTCTTTAAAATAGATTATTAAATTATTTTTTAAAAATTTATTTAAAATAGTTGATGGAGCGAACCCTTTGAAATGTCACCATCATTAAAATTGATCAAATTCAAGAGGACTTTTACCCTTTGTTAAATTAATGATTATTCAAATGTAGTGCATAATAGACATTATAGGATACAACAATGATTTTTTTTTTGGATTTTTCATTCAACATGCATTCAAACATTAAAAAAATTGTTTTTTTTTTTTCAACATATTGTTTCAATGTTTGTTTTTGAAATATATAATGTATGCTTAAACTATATGTTGCCCCATTGAACAAGAATAATATAATGTTTCAACCAATGGGAATCCAATAATAAAATGTTGTCATGTTATGGTTTGAAAAATAACTTATAACCAAGGAAAACAAATTCATACCCTCAAATCACATGAAGTGTTTTTTTTTTAAAAAATTCATACAATAATTGTTTTGTACTAAAACATTAACATAAATTTCAAATTTGTAATAGATAAAAAGATTCAATCATTTAAAATGAATTCACCTTGGATAAACCATGAAATGATTGAATAATGCATGTCATTGTTAACATGAACTACAGACTTGAAATTTTGATTACAAACAAATAAAAATAAAACACCTCAAAAATTGTTGAAAAAACTACCAATAGGAGTGTTAAATGTGCAATAGTTTACAACATGTATACCACAATTTGAAAACCCAATTGAAACAAGCAAACTTGAACATAAGGTGTGCAACATCATCACCTATATTCACTTTCAACCAACACATAGTGCCAATAATTATCGTAACAATTTCAAATTCAAATGAAAAAACAAAACAAAAACCTTCACAATCATCAGTTGTCAAAAAATATAATAGTTGCGTTTGATAAAATGGCTATTTTTATGAACATGGACATGAAGGAAATTCAACATGTTCTAAAATGAATGAGGCAAGGTTAGTTGGAGTACAATTGGGTACCCAAAGTGAGTTTGAATGGTATTTTCAAAATGCAATGGCTAAATCCCATGTCTAAATTCATCAACAAATTTCTTTATACTTATATTCCTAGTGACAAAGTCAAAAAAATTCAAAGTTACTATTTGCAACAAAATAATGTTGATCAATTATCATGTTTTTGTTAAACATTTTGGTATCTTTCACAATTGAGTTGTGGACAAAAAATCTATTCAAAAGACAAAACTTCAACCTTTTATGGTTGATATTGTTGGTGAGATTATGTATGTGAATATTGTTCAATGGAAGTTGATTGATTTTGCTTAGCCATGGGCATTACACATCAATATTATTCTTCAATCAATGTATCCACATGAACGTCTTTTCAATGTTAATGACAAAATTTGTATACAATTTTGAAGGCTAATCAAGTAACAAGGACAAATAAGTGCAATGTTATGTCTACCCAATTTGTTGCAAAAGTTATGATCTAAAAGACATGTGGTTAAAGGATAGGAGATATGCTCCAAGAAGGATGATACATTTTATGTGGGCCCAATACTAAACATCTTTGTTTTGAAAATGGTTTATTCTCAATATTTCTTTGAGTAACAAAAGATGGAGTAGGAGCCAAAAGATTTGAACCCTACCAATGTTTTTGTGCATATGAGTGGATGCATGCATGCAACATCGATTTTAGCAATGAATCATTATACTAAAAATAGATCCAGATCTAGCCCCGAGAGAGACACTTAGTGTAAAGTTTGGGATCTACATGCATCAAACAACCATTTTTAAGGAGGTATTGGATTATTGTCCAACCTATTTTTTTATCACCTATTGTTATTTTATTTTTTATTATGTACATATTAAAGCCACCTTATATTAATTATAATCCATTATTACATATTATTACATACCCTATATTATAGTTAAATTTGTTATTTGAATAAATTGTACCTTATTTTTCAACTAATTAATTTATAATTTTTATCCAACAACCAATATATTGCACCCTTTTTTTTACTCACATTTAAATTTTTTTTAAAATTATTGTCCCCCTCGTGATCTTAACATGATGAAGATGAAGAACTTCAAGAACCTAGTCATAGTGCCAAATTTAACCAAGACAACAAATAATTAAACAAATTAAAGCATGAATCTATGGAGTATGTTCTTGTACTAGAGCTGATATCCATCCAACTTTCATTATCACAACTAGAAGTTTTAACATTTCAAACTAGAACTTTTAACATTCCAAACATTCCATGTAGTGAAAGAACTAATTCTACAACACCAAGTTTTCACACAAAATCACCAATTCCACCAAGCAAGTAGTCACTAGAAATACGTGACAATGAATTATGTTTTTGAAATCATGCAAATTTGTTAAAACAATTATTTAGATTAAAATGCATTATGCTACTATATCCATGAAAATAGATGGGGTATAAATACTTGTTCAAGAAACTTTGAATCCACCAATAACTATATGCTTCCATTTTTTTTTCATTAAAACATGTTTCATAATTTCTTTGACATGTTCATGAGCAAATATTCATAGATAAACACATTGAAACCTTTTTTTAAAAAATTAACATGAAATTCAAATATTCAATGTACTTTGAAAAATTAAAAAATTTATCATTAATAAATTAAATTGACATTGATGACATAAAGTCATTGAACCGATAATGACATCCAAACATGGCCATTGTCTAGTCTTAAGGAACATGATCTCATTGTTCATCCACCAAATTGACACTTGCAAACCTAAATAAGTGACAGTTCATGAAAGTCATCCATTTGAAGACCTTTAGTTTCTTACAAAACACGCCCATACTAAATTATAAAAATTCTTATACATTTTTAGAATCATAACAAGTAAAAATATTTTAAAAAACTAATTAAGATTTAAATAATCTAAATTTCCTAAATGACAATTCATGAATTGGTGGATTGGCAATGTGAAGCACGACTTTGAAAATTGTGCTTTTTGCATGTTCACATCACTTTTGCCAATGTTTGGGCTCATAAGTTTTAGCCAAGAATTTTTTTTAAAACCCTAGGTTGACATTTCAAATCAACATCAATAGTGTGAATTAAATAATCTAAGGTTTAATTTTATCTCTTGTTAGTTTTTTAGTGTATCATGTTATAGTTGTACTAACGAATAAATACATAATTTAATAAGTTGCAATTTAAATACACTTAAATAAACACAAGTGCAACATTTCAACCTTTTTGAGCTTATTCATTTTGTATTGAGTTTGTGAATATCGATTTTGAACAACCGTTTGAAATATCATTTTTGATTATAAAAAATGATCAAAAACAGAATATTATCATGAACGCTTGTGAAAGAGTTTGAAAATGAAATACACAAAAACTGTTATTATTTATTATCATACCAAACTATTGATTATCATGAGCACGAGCCCAACATATATAGCAATGGTTGCGTGACCATACTATGTGCGAATGTGTTTTGTATACAACACACAATCTCAGATCCTCATCATGTGAAGTAATTTCATGCTCTTCACGATTCAGTACCAACATCACAGCAATCAAACATGGTTGGTTATGTTATGTGTACCATTGTGTGTGTGCACCATTGTGAGATGGCTGTGCCACAGTGGTCAAGTCCAAGACCTCGCTGTGGGTTTTGACCCAGCTGCTGCTGCTGCTGCTGTTGTTATGGCATGCCCTGCTATGTGATATTCTAAGATGGTTGGATTCGGTACTCATTCCAGTTTGGAGAGTTACCAAACAAACAATCCTGCATCATTCCATCTCCTCTCAATTTTCTCTCCCCCTCCATCCACAGTTCATCTACACACGCCTTTGTGACATCCAGTTCCTCTAGGTATGTTTGCTGTAGCTGAAACCCTCCAATGCATTTGAGACCCTCCAGTCTGCTCCGGTAGCTTTGTCTTGTGTACAATTCTTGCAGCTTGACAGTAGGAAACCATGGGGCCCAACCCAACATTGGTTATATTGTCAAGTTCTTCTGCCAGAAACTGAAGCATTCTGCAGGCAGTGTGTTGGGAAAGTCTTTTCAAGAACATGCATCTGAGTTTCACAAGACACTGTTGTTCCAGAGCTGGGTGTTTTTGACACACACCTCTTACTCCTGAATATTGATGCCTGACAGAGAGAACAACCGTTTGTGTTCCACCCACCATACCTTAATAACTGTGAGAACCTACCAAAGACCAAGCCTTTCTCTTTAACCCTTTCACAACACATTACCAACAAACAGACAAATAGGCCAAGGGAGAAGCCAAGAAGATGCATTCAGTATAGCTTGTTAGTGCCCTCTCGCAACACATGGCAGAAAAACAGACAAAAACACAAAGGACTGAAGGCAACAAGATGCATTAGGTGGAGCTGTAATGCCCTCTCACAACACACATTGCAGAAGAACAGACAAGTAGGCAAGGGCCAGAAAGTGCATTTGTTGCAGCTGTAATGCCTCCATCTTGGAGGAATACAGATGGCAACTCAGAATAGAAACTGTGCCCCAAAGTTTAGCAAGCTGCAGAACTGTTTATAACATGATTCTCAGTATCAGCAGCGACATCAGTGAAGATTCAAATCATCCATGCAGAATAGACAATTCCAACAATTACAGACATATGGACATCAGAGCCATGCCCACAAAAACAGAGGCAACAGCTCAACAATGGCCTGCATACTCCAAAGTCAATGGAATCATCTCATGCAATTTCTGGAATGCCATATACCCCACCAACACATGCAAGCATGCCTTTAAGCATATCTCCTGACAAACTTCAAGAAAACAAAAGGGCAATAAGAATAACACCCAGAGGCTCAGCCAAATCTGAGGCAGCTGCAAGCTGGAAAACCTCGCATCAATTTTCTGTTGCAAAATAGATGGACAACACAGCTGCAACTCCTTCTGGACTGTTGTGGAGAGCTATAGCAAGCTCCAAGGCTGATACAAACATGTAATCCCTTAATTGAGGCAAGAAAAACAGCAATTCCTCCAGGGAAATTATGCAAGCCAATCCCCTCTACCATCACAATCCCACTCAACGTCACCTGGTGGCATCAATGCTGTATCAGGACGCTTGATTCCTTCCCTTTCTTGTTTCCTTTTCCCATTGCACCCACAGCTGCATTCTGTGAAGGGGATAGACATGGCTCAGAAATTAGAGTTACAATGCCTGCAAACAGCAGTACTCCTCCAAAGGACCAGAGATTTGCCCTTGGAAATCCTATGGCATTGATGGCATAGTGAATTAGATCTAGAAAGGAGATCCAGAGCCCTTGCAACAGCCCTAGCCTCTTCAAATTGGGCATGGGTTGCACACAACCATAAGACCTCCAATAGCTGTGCTCGATCCTCCCACCATAGACAGAGCTACTGCCACTATCACTCAAGAACAGAGCAACACCTCCTCTGGAGTCATCTTGCTCTGCCTGACATGCTTCCAATCCAAGCTCTGAAACATTGCCCGTTCAGTAATAGCCTCTAGCCAGCTCTATTAACTGCACTATCACCCCAACACAAACTCTACCAAATCTCTCACCACTTTTGCACCCATTGGTGTCAAAACACCTCAAAGAAACCTCAACATCTATTGGAAAAAACCTTTGAGTTCTCAAAACATCTCAAGAATATACATATATAATCAATGACATGATTGGGGCAAAAATATGTGAAGAGATCCCAGTTTTGGGGTTCTTGAAAGAAGCACTCCTGATCCAGAGTGCCAAAAGAAATTCAAACCAAGCTTGAAAGAAGCACAGAAAGCTGTGGAAAATGTTTGAATTCATTTGGGAGAAACAAGGTGTTGGGTGGGTAATTTTGTTGTTTACATTGAAAAAGCACCTGTCATAAGAGCACCGCATCCATGGATTCCCCACAAGAGCTTTGCGTTGACAGACAAAAAAGGCTGCAATGAAGGACATGGACTTGCTTATCTTATGATGGATAGCATTTCCACAACATGCTAAACAGCAGGCCACACACTGACCACACACACTTTGTTTGTAACAAACAAAGCAACATCAGTTTGGGACAACCAGAGAAGGAGGAAACTGGCAACCACTTGAGTATGGGATGGTTCCCCTCTCCCCATATTTGTGAGTAAGAGGAGACACTTCACACACTAAACATGGGCTAGACCTGTTTGCATGCTGATAAAACCAAGTTGGTGATTCAATGCTAAGCTTTTTTATCAAATGAAACAGTTGAGAAAAGAATTAGACTTATCTTCACTTCTGGACCAATCACAAAGGTTGTGATCAGGGTAAAGGTGTCCTTCCAGGGTTCCTGAGGTAAGGTGTCATTCCAGCATGCGCCATTTGAACCTTCAATTGTCACTCTAGAAAAAATCAAGATGTAAACCATGCCATCCATCTGATCAAAACCACCTCATAGCAGGTCCAAGAAAATTCCCAACTGCAAATTACCCACCAGAAACAGTACTGCAAACATGGACAGGAGGATATAAGAATTCAAGATCAACATTCCATCTGGGAAGATTTTGTCTGTCAATAAACAGGCACAATAGTTAGGTCATCAGCTACATCTCCATTTCTGTTGTCTTGACATATAACAGATGATTCTCTGTCAGAGAACTATCCATGTAGCATACTCTGTTGGCTGTTCACCCAAAAACAAAACAATCTATTTAGCTTGGCACAACTGAGGTAAAGACTATTAACCTTGGAGATCGAAATCATCTGCCTTGGCAGAGTCATTATGGCCCAAGAGCAAGGACAAGAAGAAAAGAAAAAGAGTCATATCAGTAAAAATCTCCCCAAGCATACTCCAGGGTGCAAAGGATACAACTTGGAGAAAAGAAAATGAAGAAAAGAAAGAAGCAACTGTACACTGCATGCAGTCCAACAGATTCATTTCACCCTCCTTCCAATAGAATGCTGACTTTGCACAAAGCTGACGAAGTCAAGCTCTATCAGCTAGTACATTCATGGATTGTTTGAAGTTTCAAAAGCAGAAGTCTCTACATTTAGGGCCCCATTTAGCTCTGAAATAATGACAGACAGAGAGCCCTGGAATTCTGTTTTGAAATTGGAAAATCCGTTACAAAAGGGGCAATCACCAATGCTCTGCTACTGCTCACTAACTACAAGCCCACCCTACACCCATGTCCAAAAATTCACAAGGAAACACCTGCAAGAGTGGGACCTTTGGGCTCATCATCATCATCATCATGAGTCTTCCTTTCTGGAGAGCTAATGACTCCTGGTACTCCCCCAAGGCCACCTAAATCACCAGCAATGCACCCCCCTTCTCCAAGCTTTGGCCCCACATCTCCTATTCCACCAACCAACTTATCCTCCTTTCCCTCTATGCCAGAATCGACTACTGCATCTTTTCCTTCTTCTAATATCCCACCTGTATGTGTGTCTACACAGCTATCACCCTGCAGCCAAAAAAAAAAAACTGTCAGATCTGTGTCATACTTCAAGTGGAGGAGATGACCTCAAACCATGGGCTGCATACCAAATACAGGTCATTCAACATTGCAATCATAAAGTGCACAACTATCTTGTGAAGCAAATACTGCTAGATTGAAACCCTATAATGATGAGCTATCATCTCAAGCAGGACCCCTACTGAAGAACATCATGCCCAGGCAGGGGTACATACTGGTCCACGAATTCCATCACTGTCATCAACAAGAGAATCTCCCCATTGTCCATTCGCTCCTTTGGGGTCCGGAACACAAACTCCATCATCATTCTCTTTGATACCCTGCACTCCTAGAACTTCCACAACAGACTCTGCTGCAGTGTGCATTTTTTCAGCTGCCAATCTAAATGCCTCCTGGAAACCACACCAAACCTTTGGTCAGCAGATGATAAAATGAGAAACAGCAAAACAGGCAGATCATCAATGTTATAGCTTTCAACTTTAGTAGGCCATTTGATGTTGGCAAGCACACATGTACCGCAAGCTACAGTCATGAGCCTTGAGAAAACTTTTCTGAGCCAAGTGACTCCTAACTGATATAAACTTTACTAGCGCAATTCAAGGGTAAAAGCCAACAAGCCACACCTGAATTTTTTCAAGAGGTAGTGCACAGTCTTCAAGGCCTGCATCTTCCAACCTTGGTGGGAAGCATGATGCATACTGAACATTGCTTTGATACTCCATCGTCAAAAGCTCCTTGCTGGTACTACTACAATTCCACAACTTCTGCTGTCCTTGCTAGTACTATAATTGCACAACCTCTGCCTGCTTGCTGCTGGCAAAACATAAAACAACATAATTGAAACTTTGAAGCAGAATATCTCAGTCCAAGCTTACAAATGACACATATTCCTTTAGTCACATTCTTTGCAGACCAAAAAATCTGTAGAACTCCAAAAGTGCAAATCAAGGTCTAATGAAAACAGGATCATGTTGCAAAGGAACACCCTAATCACACACACACACACACACACACACACACACACAAAGCTTTATTCCAAGAAGAGCAAGAAGTCCGTGCAAGAAGAAGTGTAGAAGAAACTTGCACATGGACACAGCCTTTTACATAACCTTGTAGTAAAGCATTCCACAGGAATGGATAGATAGGCCTACAGAAGCTTAAAGACGGGGGAGAGCAATAAGCTCAAAATGACAGCAGCATTCCAGTCAGGAAGAGCGTGGGTTTGAGCTTCACAAACAACAGCTTTTTGCCGATTCTGCGTCACTAGCAATCAGCAACGATGGCCAATCAAGCGTTCAATATCTCTCTCTCTCTCTCTCTCTCTCTCTCTCTCTCTCTGTGTGCAAAGGGGGAAAATAACATAAGAACAATCCACCAACGTCCACTCCTCTCTGCGTCGGCCTAGGGAGGCGGGAGAGGGAGAAAGGACATGACGAAGATGGCTTACCGCGATATGGCTTTCTTCTGTGTCGGATTCCGATGTGCTTCGCGATATTACTTCCTCTTCTTCTGTGCCGGATTGCGATGTCCTTGCAACTTGCTGCAAAAGGATTACAACATCGATCGAACCGAAGAATGAAGAGTATCGAGTGCCTGGCAGTGTGGGACGGACACAAAGCTTTGTTGTGCGGGGTGCACGTGTGCGGCAGATTTGGAACGATGCAGTAGAGCGAGAGAGAGAGCGAGCGAGCGAGCGAACGTGGCGGCGCTGAGTGGCCTGTTGAGGAGAGCAGCCTGTTTGCAGCTGACACCTCGGAGATTTTTTTTGCGAATCCAGCTTTTGCCAAGTGCAAGCATCGGTCTTCGCCGGTGTGCCAGAAGAGACTTAGCATGATCATCATCATCGTTATCATCTCTTGAGAGATTTCTGCTGACGGGAGAGGGACGTAAGTAGGTAGGTTCCAGAGACTTCCTACTCTTCTCTCATGTCTGCGTGCAGCAGCTGTCTTTGTCTTGTTTCTTTCTCTTCTCTCCTCGTCCTCTAGCTCTACAACTCAATATGGTTTCTGGAGCAGTTTGATAGTGATAAATATTTTTGCCAAAATTGTGAGAGCTAATTCTCACAAAGTCCTTTTGGTTTTTTGCAGGAGATTTTCAGCAGCTCCTCCTCTTCTTCTTCTTCTTCTTCTTCTGTGAATTTCCTTTCCTTCTCCCACAACCAAACATGTAGAGGTAAGACTCAAAACAAGCTCATCATCATCCTTATTACTTCGTGTTTTTTGAACTGTAAGAACTCCAGTCATGTTTCAATCTGGCATATTTCTTTACACCCCCGCCCCCCCCCCCCCCCCCCCCCCCCCCCACCTAACTATCACAATCTCATCACGACCACAACACTAA
>Ga0116227_10001256_pt1 | contig 55921 bp, 44 predicted proteins | sample S1TSphgellanicum_FD_89693 | JGI IMG/M metagenome (GOLD analysis project Ga0116227, IMG submission 89693) | Host-associated microbial communities from peat moss isolated from Minnesota, USA - S1T2_Fb - Sphagnum magellanicum MG | ecosystem: Host-associated > Plants > Peat moss > Unclassified...
GTCGAATTTACACTAGAAAAAACAAAAATTTCCCAATTTTTCGGCCAAAAAAAAGGAGAAAAAAATAATAAAGGAAAAAAAGACAAACCATAAATTCAAAAGTTTTTTTTTTTTTTTTTTTCCAATTTCTTGATTATTATCACAAAATTTCTTTTGGGGGGGTGGTGAGCCCAAAAAATGAGTCGAATTTACACTAGAAAAAACAAAAATTTCCCAATTTTTCGGCCAAAAAAAAGGAGAAAAAGAAGTGGGCAAAAATTGTGGGTCACAGACAGTGAGAGTTTTCTCTTCACAACAGAGCACTAATATATCTGCCCGCTGCCCGAAAAGTAAAAATCTAGTCCTCTCCCACTCTGCGTCGCCGCTGGCCACATGAATTCGGTGGTGCTGCTGAAATGGGCGGCGTTAAGGGAGGGAAGGGAGTTGATGTGTGGCTGTGAAAAGTTACTGCCGATTTACTCCTAAGTACTGATCGAGTTACCTTCGACCAATAGAGTGAAAGAGTAGGTACAGTAGCAGTAAGTAACTCAGGAGAGTTTGAGTCGATCTGGTGTCGGATCTAACGCGATCTGCCCGAATTCTTTCCTGTCTTCCTATTGGCTATAATCTGCCCTGTCCGTTGGTATGAACTCTTTCCGAGCCTATCCCAAACCTAAATCGTGCAGCTTCGGCATGCCCGCGCTTTCTCCGTGCGCAAAGCCTGTGGAAGACGACGAGGAACAGGAAATGGGTTTGATGGTCGCGCAGGCGTAGCAGCAGTGGATGCAGCAGCAATCTCACGTATGTCTTAGTAAGGACGTTTCCCTGTCTGTAACATGTGGTGAGGAAGACGAAGAGGACGACAAGAGGCTGCTATTGAAACCGAAAACTCCAGAAACAGTGCAGATTTGAGAGACATCGAAGACGAAGAAGAAGAAGAAGAAGAAAGGGCTTTGTTTGTTTCTTGCGTATGTTATCGTTGTTGTTCTTGTCTGTTTTTCTTTTGTTGCAGTGGGTAGGGTTTTTTTTTTGTTAGCTTCTTCTTCTCGTGAGCTTTTTGGGGACGGTGTGTTGTTGTGGTAGAGAGTGTTGAGCGTTGTTGGGCGTATGGGCTATTCTTCTCGTGGAAGAGCTAAGGAGTGGTATGCGTGTTGTTTTTATTGTTTGTTCTTCTTTGACTGCGCCTTTCGTGTGGTTTTCTCTCTCGTTATCCAGAGGTTGTTGTTCGCTGCTGTAGTTGACAACCATTTGAGGAATAGTGGAGGAGCGGAAGGTGGCGATAGTTTGGTATCGAAGGAGGCAAGACAAACGAAGAAACTTTGGCAAGGCTTCGACTTCATCTGAGGACGACGTGGTTTGGGTCGTCACTCACAAGCGGCGGCTGTTCGGTTACGAGGAAGCTGTAAGGAGTTTGTGGAAGGGAAACCATCTGGAGATTCTTTTGTTTGCTGGAGATCGAGAGAGAAAGCAGAGGGAGCAATCTTTTGGGAGAGAAAGCAAGCAAGCATCATCTGCTGCTTTGCTTTGCTTTGCTTTGCTTCAGGGATGGATGTTCTTCGGTGTGCGCTTTGTGGAGAACCTGCGGCGTTGCATTGTGAAAGAGACGATGCTTTCCTTTGTTGGGCATGTGACACCAGCGTGCACAGCCATAACTCTATTGTCGTTAGACACACACGCTCCGTGCTTTGCAGCACATGCAATGCTCCCACGCGCTTTCGAACTTCCGGTGGCAGTCCTTCTCCTTTCACATGTCTGTGTGCCGAGTGCTCGCCCGCTGTTTGCGATGGTGCTGCAGCTGCTAACAACGTATGTCGTCACATCAACAACAACAACCACAACGAGGTAAGTGATCGGATGTCCAGTACTTCTTGCGGCGCCGCAGCAGCAGCAGAGGCGGAGCAGGGACGACGACGACATGGTGTGGCCGCATCTCCTCGTCGACCCGCAATCCGATTCGTGAAGACCAAGGAATTGCATCAACAACAACAACAACAACAAGCATCCTGTGCAGAAGAACTAGGCAACGATGGTCTTCTGTGCCCGCAAGAAGTACGGAGGAGAAGAAGAAGAATTCTGCGCCACGCTTCCGGGAGATACAGAAAAGCTCCTAGGCACTCTTCCAGGCGATGGCTCAAAGATCCACGCTTTAAAATTCAGTAGGTTCCCCACTTCCTCTGGAGCTTCTCAAATCCCTAAGAGGGTTCTGTTTTGTTCTTACGCTAGGACTTGTTGAAACCTTGGTGGTTTTGAACTCCATCACTCCATCGCAGAGAGAAGGCTCTTCTTCTTCTTCCTAGTCCCGTCAGCTTTTGCCCATGACCTAATAATCTGATCAGGGGAGCTGGTGTGCTTCCTCTGTTCCAAGATGTAGTTATTTTGCATGATATTACTCCTGCCTGGTTTGCAAAGGCAGATGCAACGCAGCCCATGTTGTTTTGCATGATATTATGCCTGCCTGGTTTGCTGCCAGACAACTTTGCAAAGGCAGATGCAACCACCGCCCTATGATGTCACCCTAAACATGCCCATGAACATCATGTTGTTGCTCTGTTTTATGTCTAGTGCTTCTTCTTATACCATCAATGAAAATCTAGAACAACATTTTTGTTTCTTCTTACTCTCAACTTTTGCAGATGTGCAATACTCTTTCAAGCTCCCAGTTGAGATTTGTGGTTTATTTAATATATTGGGTTTTACATTGGGAATGAGAATGCCATTTTGTTGCCTTCTTAGGGTTGGTACAACACTTGAAGAAGACATTCAACTCAAAACCCCATGAGGATGGTAGTTTGCTATAGTATCTGGTCTTCCTTGGTCACTCACTCACTGTCTTTGATGAAGCCGCTGCTACAAAATATGCAAGGATATTTGGAGATTCGAGGAGGTCCCAAACTTTTCAGGTGAGTTACTTGATAAGGAGTTCCTTCTTGATTATGGAGGTTTGGAAGTGCACCAATTTACTGCAGAAATTGTGCACCAAAATCTATACAGTAACTCAGAGCAACACATCAATTTGGAGTTGGTATAGGATGAAAGGGCAAGAACTAGTAGTGTATACATGCCCATTCTTCATATGCACTAAATTATTGTTGAAATGATATGAGTCACCATCGACACCTAGTTGGGATGCCCAACATTTTTGATGTCCAACATGTTTCAGCAAACATGTCTAGCTTTGGATCTCGAAGCTTTTCTTTCCTCTTCAACAGATGTGCAAATTCTACATTTGACTTGGTGCATTACATGCTTCTCAAGGAACATGGATTTAGCCCATGGCAAGCAAAGTGTCCAAACATCCTAAAACTTCTTTGACCCATGGTATAGTTTCCTTTTATTCTTAGCATTTTATCTAGATAGGTTCTCACAAGCTTTATTAGACATTGTTATTGGTAATCTCTCATTAAGAAAAACAAAATCACAATGTTTTGATGAAAAATTGGACCAACCTCATCTTGAAGTACGGAAAGTAGACGATAGATTGGCTTGAATTTGGAATTTTTGGAAATTTGCAAAGGGAGCATGGTGGCTGTACATTTGAAGAAAACAAGGATCAATCATCAAGTTCTGAAGCATATGCACTTAGATGATAGACAATTGAAGTACTTTCAAGCAACTAAAACTGATTATGAAGGAACCAAAAAATGATTATGAAAAAAATAAGAATTGATGGTGACGATCAAAACTTAGAAACTTAATTATGAAGCTTTCAAGAAGTAGGTACAAAAGATGAAGCTTTCAAAAAATTAAAAAACTCAAGTCCCATACTGTAGAGTCCAAATATGTTAAATGATAGAATGCAAGCAATGAACATCAAGATTCAAGAATCAACATGTGAGACATTGAGATGGTGAAGGATATTATAACAAATGATAATCAACAACAAGGACTCAAGAGCTTATGGATCCCTTAGGAGTTCAATACAAAAAATCAATCCTTACATAATCACATATATCTAGTTGAATACCATGTAAATAATGACAAGGGCTTTTTTGGTGCATTTTCTAATGCATAAAAAGAATCGCAACATGATACTTTTTGCTACTATCTAGAACAATGCCATGTTTATGGTATGACAATAAACAAATGAGGATTAAGGAATATACAACAACATTAGAAGTAGCAAGCTAAAAATAGGAGCTTGAATTCTAGAACAACTTAGTTTGTTAGGAATTAGATACAAAAATTTGACAGTTGAAGCCCTTAGAATTATGAATGCAAGGAAACAAAAAATCATAATTAGGGATTCAAAATTCATGACTCATGAACTTGGATTTTGAAAACTTTAAGAAATCAAATACCTAAAAGTGAAGCCCTCAAGTCTAAAAAATCATCCTAATTCTTGAATCCAAAATCTATATTTGTTGAACCATTATGCAATTAATGAACATCAAGAATGAATATATGAGCCATTGAATAGGTAGGATGGAAGAATTTATGCCGAATTAGAATTAAGATTTAGGAATCTAGAGTTGAAAGTTGGAATTTGGAATTGAACCTAAAAATTTACAACACATATATGTAAGCTATTAAGCAAGATCAACATGGTGTTTCAAAGCTATTGAACCTTCAAGATGTGGATTTTGTTCCACCCACATGATATGGATTTGGAAATTTACAACACATGACATTCATGACTTAGGGTTTAGTAGCAAGGATTCAACACCAAATAGTCAAGAATCAAAACTTGGGATTTAAGAACATCAATTCTAAAATCAAAAAACCCAAGAAGGCTATAACAATATGTGGCACCTAATTCCTAAAAACCCTAACAAACCACTATTAGTAGGTTGTAATAGTATGTGACACTACTTCCATTGTTTGGTCATAAGATACAACAAATGAAGGTCCATCTATGGCCACAAATGTTTTATGATAAACAATTTTTTTTACGAGAACTTTGAGTATATGTACATAATAGAGAATCCCTATTTGACTTTTTCAAGAAAAGAACATTCCTACATTGGACAACTAAATGGTTCCTTTTTTGACAAATTATTATGATGTGCACCACAACCTTCAAGCTTCTTAAAAGACATTCTCAATCTAAACACCATTGCTACCCTAGACTTTGAAGGTCTCTTAAGTCCCAACTCCTTATTAATCAACTATAAGCTTTTTCCTAGTTCTTTGTCAATCAATCATAAGCTTTTAGAATCCATGTAATGGCCATAATGAATGATTTATGAAAATTAGAATTTACAATCTATAAGCCATGATTTTAGCCTCTAATACCTAAATCATGCAAATAAATAATTCAACAACATTATGGTGTTGGCAATAAACATATGAACTTACATCATTTGTTATTGATGAATTAAGGTACACATTGGAAGGTGAAGTGGCAAAAAACTTCTTAGTGATGGTAACATTGCTGGTGAAAATCAAGTTTTAAGGTTTAAGGGGAGTGGTGAGAATTATGCATTAGCATTTTGTGGCTATGACAATGGTGCCGAATGGTGCTAGGAGGATTAGGCAATGGCATCATTTTCAAGCCCTAATTTCTAAGTGGACATGTTGCACAATCATTTGGGATGTCACCTTTTGGTTATTTTTCAACCAAAAAAAAAAAACAATGGTTTCCACCATAAAAGGCCTAAATGGTTTTCCCTCCCAAAAATAGAAGCATTGTCAAATTTGTTCATTTGAACCCCCACCCCTCCCCCCCTCACAAAATGTATACATGGAAGTTGAATTGTGGCCAAACAATATGGGATAAAACTGCAGTGTTATTGGGAACATCTTAGGGAACACATTGAAAACTTGAGGAACATGATGGGAACATATTGGGAACAAAAACAAACCAAAAAATCCTCCCCCTCCCCCTCAAGAAAACCTAAAAGAAAAACCCAAAGCCCTAAAGTGCATGTTGAACCTTTTCATTGGTTGCCTGAAAATTCATATCCAAAATTATTTGTCACCATTTTCGAGCCCAAATTTTTTAAGGTGTACCAAAATCTTGTCACAACATCACATTTTTCTGTCTTTTTTATCTAGTCCTTTTTTACCATGTAAAAACACATTTATAGATGATTATGATGGAATCTAAAATTGTAATGGTTTAAAATATAGTCTTTCTTTTTAACAACTTTTAACTCATTATTTTGTATGGGGATCAAAATATAGGGTAAGAAAGGACTGCAATAAGGACTAGGCCTTTTTCGTCCTGTGTGGTACACCTAAAAAGATTTTCACCCTTTCAACCTAGGATGTTACCCCCATTATCAGTTGAGGGTACTTGTTAACACCTTATGGATATATATGTGATCAAGTGTGCATAGAATGTCCATGATGACTTTGGCCATTATAGCCTTGACGTGACAACATAATGAAAATTATTGGCATGTTTTGACCACCCAATTATAAAACTTAGAGCATCTCCACCACAAACCATCAAATTCCCCTTGCAAAATCAAAGTGTTGAGTAATTTGACATAGTTACGATGATATGGAATTGTAATGCTCCACCACAACCCCACACCACAAAGCTTTCTAAACATGCACAAAGGCCGCATGAGTTGGTTGTATGTATGCATGTGTCCACTTGTATGGTTTGTTGTTATGATAAAACTTTTGTATACTACTTTTTATCTTCTTATGTGGATTTTCTTTCTTGTTTATTCACTCATTGTGTTTTTTCTCTATCAATTATGTAATCTTTGTTGCTACCCTTTAGAAACCAACCATCTATTGTGCCAAAGAATATGGAGATTGTGTTCTCTTCCCCTCTTTCTTTGTGTTTCCATCTATGTATTATATTTGATTTTCTAGTTTTTTGATTTGTGACCACTAGTAGCCACAAAATTGATCTTGATTTATGTTTGATTTTTATAATCTTTAGTGTTTTTGTATAGTATTGGACTAAGGTTAGTGGTTGAAATTGTTGACTCACATTTGCTCATGACTCCAAATCAACGACTTGCAAATTAGTAAAAAAAAAAAATGTTGCACCATGGAGGTGCTCACTAATAATTCACAAATCAGCCAAGAAAAAATGGCTATACCTCAGAAGCACTCACTCAGACTCACAAATCAGCCAAGAAAAAAAAAGTTTGCACCATGGATGTGTTTGCTCACAACCCACAAATTAATTAATTTTGAGTTGTGCAAGTGGTCTCATGTGCGACATTTTGTACTCATTTACAAAATGAACAAAGAAAAATGATGTCGACACATTTGGTGATGATGTTACAAGGAATGCGGTTGTTAAAGCAGGGAGGACAAATAAGATGAAGTCAATTAAATATTGAAAATGCAAGCGTTATAATGGGGATTGCCATGTCACTTCTTTCCTCAAGGGACATTTCAAGCATTGTTGTTGTACACCCATAGTTCATGCCCCTACCATTAACCTAGGCCAAAAATGGCAAAGAACATGCAAAAATATTTCTTGAAATTAATGAAGTGAAGCAACAAGCACCTAGGGGGTCCAAGTTTTCTTCCTTTTAGCGGAAGGATGGGAATATTGGGATTTTTTTTTTCCTAATGTGTTGCCATCAAGTTGTCACAATGTACACATCAAGTTCCCAATGGGTTCCCAAATGTGTGCCCCAAGTTCCCAATGTGTCCCTCAACATGTTCCTAATAGTTCTTAACTTTAAGCCCTAAATTCTACTATTGTAACCTATATAAGGAGCCCAAAAAAGGAGATTTCAACATATCTATTTTTATATTGTTCAAGGCATGATTAGTTTTTTTTGTGATGGGCCAATCAAAGATGAAAGGAAAAAAATTGAGGATTTAATAATTCATCCAACTAATTAATCTAATACCATACTAGCAAAAAATCACCCAAAAAATCACTTTGGATGTGTTGACACTGTTGTCAAATCATGGTTTCCATAGATTTGGATCTTCCATTGAGTAACATAATTAAAAATCCAACAGCCTAAACACCGCTCACAAAGAGTTGCCAACTACCAACCCAAATTATACATTGATGGGCTAACAAATATTAGAGGTTAGTGTGGTCACATGTTGACAAGAGAGTAGTAAAGTAAGAAAAGATAAACAAAGCTTTTCTAAACAAGGTGTCACAAACACGCATGCCCTACTCATATATGGTTGTGTGATTTGTATGTATGTATATGAATTCATGTATGTGTGTGTGTGTGTGTGTGTGGATCTATGTAAGGTTCTTTGTGTTTTTTATTGTTTATAAGTATAAAATAAATTTTTTTTAAGTAGGTAGTGTGTGATGTAATGAATAATTTTTTTATAAATATACAATATGTACATCGTAGATATTTTGCTGTGTGGTCCATATGGAAATTTGAAAATAAGATTTATGTGGATGTGAATGTGTGTTTTTGTTTGTGTGAGTGTGAATGTAGGTGTTTGTTTTTCTTGGTGTAAGTGTGAATGTAGGAGTTTGTTTTTCTTTGTGTGAAGGTGAGTGCCTGTGTTTTTTGTTATTTGCGTCTATGTAGATATGTTTGTTTTTTTTAATAATAAATTATAATTGTATTTTTTCCGTTTAAATTTTTTTAGCTTATTCAAAATGAAAGTAAATTGTTTTGGTGTTTGATTGCATTTAGTATTTTAGATGTTTTCATAAATTTGTTTAATTTGATTGTTATTAAATAATTAATTGTGATGAATTTCATTGGAAGATGTTATTAATTATGATTATAATTTTTTAAATTATTTTTTAACATAGTTTGCTTAATTGCAATGGAATAGTTTCAAATGTGAATAATTTGGTCACAAATTTTTTTTTGGTTTTTTGTTTTGATGTTTTGGAATTGTAACATTTATTTATTTTGTGATGGAGATTTTCACATTTGATATTTTTTTCAAGAATTTTTATTTCACATACAAATGGATAACATATATTTGATGAGGTATGTGTTTATACAATTTGTTTTTATTGTATTTTTATTCAAAAACTTTGTTAATTTTAATGAATTTTGATTAGATCATTTGAAATAAAATGAATATTGCAAGAGAAATAATATAAATTAAATTTATGATTTTTCATTCAATAATGAAAATAAATAAACTATAAAATATGTATGTTAATTCTTTTTAATAGCATGAATTTTAACTATGTTTTTAATTCAATGCAATTAAAAGTACTTTGTTTTAGTATTTCATTTTATATATATTTTACATGTTTTCATTAAAAAATATTAATTAGATTATTATGAAAAGAATTCAATTGTAACGAATTTGGTTGGAGAATATTATTCATATATTTTTATCAATTATGATTAAATAGTTTCAACTGAGATTAATTTGGTCACAAAATATTTTTTTAATTTCTAATTTTGATGTTTTGGGATTCTAGGGTTTATTTATGTTATGATGCATAATTTTACATTTGGCATTTTTGTGAAAAAAATCATATTTGACATACAAATGGATAACATATATATTGATCAAGTGTGTGTTTATATAATTTATTTGCATTATATATTGATTGAAATTTTGTTATAGTTTTGATGAATTCGAATCAAATCATTTGAAAAAATCAATAATGGGAAAATAATAATATAAATTCTAATTATGACTTTTGATTTGAAAATGGAAAGAAATTCATTAAAAAATATGTATGTTCATTGTTTTTAATTGCATGAGTTCTAATAATGTTTTAAATTTATTGTAAATAAAAGTAGTTTTCTTTAGTGTTTCATTCTATATATTTTTATAAATGTTTTCGTAAAATTATTTAATTTCATTGTTATGAAATAATTTCAATTGTAATGAATTTGGTTGCAAAATGTCATTAGTTATTGTTGAAATTTATCTAATTTATTTTTTAAATAATATTTTAATCAATTATGATAAAATATTTTTAAATGAAATTAATTTTGTCAAAAAAAAAAGGTTTCTAATTTCAATGGTTTTTAATTGTAAGGTTGGAAAATATTATTTGTTGTCATTAGAATTATTATTTTTTGTATATTTTGACTAATTATGATGAAATAATTTCAAATGAAAGTAAATTGGTCACAAAATATGTTTTTGGTTTTTAATTTTATTATTTTGAAATTGCGGGGTGTATTTATTTTATGATGGAAAATTACATTTGGTATTTTTGTGAAGTATTTTGTATTTAATATACAAATAGATAACATATATTAAAAGACATATATGTTTATACAATTTTTTTTCTTTGTATTTTTATTAAAAACTTGTCTTAGTTTTGATGAATTTTGATCAAGTCATTTGAAGCAAAATGAATATTACAAGAATTTTAATTGTACGAATTCTAACTATATTTTTTGATTTTCTTGTTTACATTGCATAGCCTCATGGTCTAAAGATTTCTTCAGTCATAAGTGCATTTTACATAATGGTAACATGGTGAGGTGTAATGTGTAACATGAAAAGTAGGTACTTTGCACAATAGTGAGATCTTGGTGCAAAGTTTGTGAAAAGAAAACAAATAGATTTTCAAAGAGTGGTCAACAACAAATTTTTAATTTTTTTCATTGAAGCAATGGATAATATATATTTAATGACATATATGTTTATACAATTTTTTTTGTATTTTATTGAAAATTAGTCTTAATTTTGATGAATATTGTAAAAAAATTAATTGCATGAATTTTAATTATGTTTTTTATGTTCTTGTTTTCATTGTATTTGTATTGTATGTTAACATTACATTGTTACTTTGCTAATGCTACACATGATGTAAATCAATGAAGGAGAGGTGAAGCGAACAAATTTGTTTAGGGTTTAAGTGTTTTGGAGAGCACAAAGTGAAGTTTTCATCTAACACACGTGAGGTATCAACTAAACATACATAGAAATTATAGTGGCATTACTATTTTAGATATGCTACTTATGGTATGGTTTGTCTTTTAAAGATTTGTTGACAACATTATGGGTAAGTTGTGTGTGTGTGTGCTTGTTAGACCTTAGTTCTTCAACAAGAAAAAAGATGCAAAATCAAGTGTGAATCAAAGGCCATCATTTTATTTGTTTTGCTCAAATAGATAAAGCTTTTGCCATTGTTGTGAAAGACATGTGTAAGGAAGAAAGTTTGTTTATTGTTAGAAGTCTTGTTGTACTAAATTATGAAGCTTCAATTGCTACATTCATAAATTAATGTTTTTAAGAGCTTCAAGCAAAGTAATTAATTAATTAAAAAATTATTTATTTAATGATAAATAATTTAGTTATAACTTATCTGGTGAAAATTACAAAGTCATAAATAAAAATTACATGTTCATAGATTACCTAGTTATAAATTATATAATGATAAATCAACACGTATGTTGTTTTCAATTTTTTTACAACACAAATTTGAAAGCAATAATGAAACCTTTTTGTAATAAAACATAGGAAATTAATTATTACAATTTTCAATAAAACGATTTTAATTATGAGTGAATAAATTAAACTTCTTGTTTAATGACCAATAGTAAACACAAGGAGTTTCTCGTGTTTAGTTTAATGATCCATGGGATAGACATTTAGTTAGTGTAATATAAATTGAATGTATTGTGATGGTGTGTTTCCTTGGATAAAGGATTGAGTGAAACCTTAAGAACAACATTAAGTCATGCTTACATCAAAAATTGGTGAAAGATAATGACCTTGAAATCTTTGAGGATATCTACAAAGGGATTTTTAGCATGTAAATTTTTTTTTCCTACATATAACCTTTTTTGTCCAAATTACATTCCGGTTTAGAGTTGCCACAACAATTTATAACTATTGTTTGTCCAAAGCAAGGTATTGGTGCCTCAAGTAAACATGGAATGATTGTCGCAAAAGCTTTAGAGATTCTGGCATTATTGTTCAAGCAAGTCATGAATTTTATTTTGTGAGTTTTTCTCTTTTCTTAAGGGTGGGGTTTCCTCTTTCTTTTTTTTAAAATCAAATTAAAAAATGAAGTTCCTTATTATATGGTCATTTCCATGTTCTTTTTGAATCATGGGTATTGAAAAATTCTCTATACTTTTGAAGATAATTTCTCTATAGGAACATGCACCACCACTAGTATTTGAACATTTGATCTATGTAGGTCACTCCAAAATATGAATCAGTTACACCGACAATGCACAAAATCAATGTTTCAACTATTATTTAGACAAAAAAGTGGACTATCTACAATCACATGGGGAGTTATGCAATTGAATGCCCACATAATCTTATTTGTATTACATCTAGGTTGGTTTCTACAACCTCTATAGGTCCATTGCATAACTATTATGTGTTAACTTATTAAATCCTTTCCTACCTTTTTGGTGAATCATGTGGTGTCAAAATCATGCCTAAAACATGCATCTAGAAATGGACATTCAACCTAAATTAGAATTGGAGAAGAGTGCTCAAGTAGGTATTTGTCTTTGTATACAATGAAATTCAAATACATTCAATTCATTTGATGTGCAAATGAATATTTAAATATATTTTAGATATTCATTTAACAACATTTGATATGTACAAAATTAATAAATGTTACTTTATAGTAATTTTGATAATGAATTAGGATTTTTTTAAATAAATAAGTGACATTTTGCACATAATAGAATTTGATTAGTTTTTATTAACTTCGTTGAACAATAATTGTACCCTTTTGGTTATTTTTAGGTGTCCATGGGAAGTTCTATTTTACATTTTTTTGGGGGTTTCATTTTGAGGTCCTAAATACATTCTAGAATGTAAGTTCGTCTATCACACAACTTCTTTTTGAATTGTGTAGTGTCAACATCATGCTCAAAACATGCAACTAAAAGTGGACATTCAACTTGAATTAAAGTTGGAGAAGAGTGTTCAAATAGGTATTTGTCTTTGTAAACAAAGAAATTCAAATAAATTCAAATCATTTGATGCACAAATGATTTTTAAAATATATTCTAAATATTCATCTAACAACATTCAATATGTACAAAATTAGTAAATGTTAATTTATAATTATTTTGATAATGAATCTCAATTTTTAAAAAATGAATGAATGAAATTTTGCTACAATTTCACATAATAGAATTTGATTAGTTTTTATTAACCTCATTTAATAATAATTGTATTCATGAACAATTTAAACACATACAAACCCAAATACACCTATAAATACATCAATAAATACACATGCACATAGGCATACATATACATATATAGATATATACATTTACATGTATAAACAAGACTTGTGTTTGTATTTGAAATCATTTGAATATAAAGGGAAAAAATATCATTATTCAAGAAAAAATCATCATCTAATGGTGATAAAAATAAATATTTTTCAAAAAAAAAGAAATTCAATCCTTAAAATAGCTACATTGACATAATTGAAAAAAGCAAGTGAAATTATGTTTTATTATGTGGTAAATTAAAATTTCCAACATAATTTGGTAACTTAAATGCAAAATATATAGGTTTATGGATTGTCCAATATGCTTCCATTGATTCAAAATGACATTGTTGTGTTAAAACATTGGTCCATATATGGTCTATTTATGTGTTATAAATAATAATTGTTTTAAAGGGAAGAATGTTTTTAAACACATATTTATTTATAATGTTTTGTAATGTCATTGATTATGATGTGCTTGTTAACATGTCTACATTAAAAATCTCCAATCGTTACAATTGGACAATCAATGGGAATTGTTTTTCAATTAGTTTTTAAAATTGAAATAAAATAAGATATATGCATTTTAAGAGGTTTGTAAATTACAATTACATGCATAACTTCTCATGTGTTTTGATTAAAGGTTGCAACAATGAATTCCGCATTAACATTTGTTGTTGATATTGTATTTAATAGTAAGACCATTTCATCATAAAATATCCTTGACCATTTTTATTAAAACAAGAGAAAATATTGTATTTTTATATAATAAAAATGTTCTTTTCAATGAATGCAAGACAAAGTTGGGTATGTAAGACCATGTCTTGTTACACCAGTTGGATCAAACAATAAATGATCAAACATTAAACCTTATGCATGATGTATAATGTGACCTACAATTAGTTGAATAGGGTATTGAATTCTTGTGATTATATGATTACGATTACTATTGATTTGTAGTTCAACATTTTTTTGTTCAATTGGTGTCCAACTTTTATTTAGTCTTGGAAATTGTTTATATAAATGATAATTTTTTAATTTCGTGTTGTTTCCAATTCAAATGTTTTCATATCCATATGAGTGATTTTGAAAATGTTTCTATATAATCTTTAATATCCCATCAACACCATTTACAAGACCATTTAATGTTGCATAATTTCCTGCACATAATTTGATTAACATATTTTTATTAACTAATAATTATGATGCAAACCAACTACTTGGTTTGGTATTATTAATAATCTAAAATGAGGACATGTTTCAACATGAACATCTCGTGTGAAAAATGCAAATGTTTTACCAAAGGTATTTTCAAATATGTTTTTATTATGTTGAATAATTTTAATGTTGGTATAAAACAACTATGGTAAAGTGTTATCTATTGGTAGTCATTTACAACAAATTTTATTAATGAAATTAATATCTTCATAAGCTTGTGATGTTGTTTGAAATCTATTTAAAATGTTAATGAATTCAAGATCATTTTGTTGCATAACTTGTTTTAATTCACAACATTTTACGTTTTCATGCAAAAAATTAGTTCTTAGAATATCAAATCCATTAGTTTTTTATTTGAAAATCCATGAATCTTGAATTGGTGAAACTTGATAAAAGTAAGTAATCATTATAACATCAAGGCCACTCATAAACTTTTCATGAACTTGCTTTATAACAAGTAATCTATGATCAATGAATGACAACATTCTATTACTTACCAAAGGTATCTCATCTACTGTTACTAATTGCAATTGATCATAAGTTTTAATTAAATGTCACATTTTTCATCACTTAATGTTTTAAGTTCATTATAGTTTTTGTTTAATGAAAAGTCATGAATGCATAATTGTCCCAATAATATTAAACACAAATTTTCCTATGTATGTTTACTTAATCATTTTTGGCTTTAAAGGATCAGCATTTGTTATTTGTTTTATATAGTATTGCAACATATTTTGTATAATACACATAAGTGTGCATCTTTTTCCTCTCCCTATACCTCTTGTTAAAAAAGATGTAAAGGTTTTAATGGATATTTATTCTTCCATTGCAAAATATCATCTACAATAATTCTAATTTGTTCATCATTTAATTTTCTCATTTCTAAAGAAAAATGTTCATATGGTATACATTCATCATTTTGTTTTCAACAAACTACATTTCAATGCTTCTTTTTTATTATTATAAATTTTCATTTGTATACAATTTTCATATATTAAATCATATTGTCCAACTTCATTAACATTTGTAACTAATGAAGTTTTTATGTGAATTGTTAGTTTCACTAATAATTCCATTTTAAATAATATTTCCAGACCATTAGTTTCATGAATTTTTAACATATTCTTTTAGTTTTGATTGTAAATAATCCCATTCAGCATTATCTTTATTATTAGTATTGAAATGATATACATATTTATTTTTTTTAAAATCAATGTGAGATTTTTTCAAATTAATTTATGATTCACAAAAAGGTTTAAATAATAATAATAATTCCATATAATGGTTTTTAGGATATTTATGAACATTAAAACAAGCCCAACAAATAATTTTAGCACGTTTACAAATTTTACATGTTTTAGTATCATATTTGCTATAAATTTAGCAAGGCATAAAAAATCTAATATCATATCTTTTTTACTATATTTTTCAATTAAAAATTTACAATCTATGTTTATCAAAGTTAATGATAACTTTTTTTTAAAAAAATTTGTTAATAATGCAAATGCCTTATGAAACTCTTTGAATGTATTTATGGCTTGAAAATATCTTGTTAAATGATAATGTGGAATTGATAATGATATATGTATTACTTGTTGGATTGATATTTGTTGTGTGTTTAGAAATGCATATCTTAATTTTTTAATTCATTTAGATGCTTCAATCTCTTTTCAAATTTACATTTTTTTGATATATGTTGCATTTCACGTGTAACAAATTTATCCATTTTTGTTAAATAAGAAGTGTAATAAACAACAACAACATATGGATTTAAAATAAATTGTGCATCTATATTAGCTTGCCATTAAGGTCCTACATGTATGTTAAATACATTCATGCGTATATCGTTTGGTTTACATTTTAAAAATAATGTTGGTTTACATAATGTACATCATAATGCAAATGAATAAATAATTTCATCTATTTGTAATTATGTAAAAAAATCATCAATTGTGATATTTAAACTTATACCCATGCTAACAAGTTTATTGAAAATTTGAGTTGTTGTACTACACAAATTTGGAGTACGAGTTTCTTTATTTAAAGGTAATAATATTTTTGTACATCACATTGGTGATTTAAGATATTGAAATCAACAAATTTGTTATCGTTTTTTCTTTCATGTTCGTTTATGTTGATGTATTTGTGCATTATGAATATCTTTTGGTAAAATAGTTTGATCGATTGTTAAGTATTTGATCAATTTCTTCATTCATAGAAATACCAAATCGAAACACATCTTTTACCCATATCAACCCATGATCATGTGCCAAACCTCCAAATTGAAATTTTGTGATGAAAAAATAATCTCAAATTTCTCCAAATAGAATGTTAGTCTTTTTAAGTAATTTATGCAAACAATTCCTAATATCGCACACATGTAATTTAAGGTCATTTTTAACAAAAAAATTATTAGCTACTGAATCATTGAAAAATATTTTCACATTTTGTTGAAAATGTTTAGTATGCAAATCTTTTAATATTTTCATTAGTATAGACCAATTATTCACACTTATGATGAATGTTACAAGGAATGTTGGAGGTCCAAATTGTTTAATCATTACAAAAACTTCTTTTCAAAGGTGGTTTAAATAATTTGGAAATGTCTTAATGTGTGTCAACAAAACAACTATAACTTAAATTAGATTTGAATATTTGATTTAAGTTTACATTATTTGATACATCACTAGGTATTAAAACATGATTTGACAATTATTTTTTTTGAATGTGAATCCATGAAGAAGATAATATCAAATGAATTAAATTTCTAATTGTTTTTAAAAATATGTTTGATATATGGGATGCAATTTTTTTGTTAATGCTTGTTAATTTAGCTTATACTATTTTGTGATATGAACATTCAAAAAATGGTCTTGGTTACCCAAAAAGCAATGTTGGAAAATTATATTCCTTAGAATGTTTATCATGAAACAATCTAAAAAGTTTGAAGTTTTCTTCAGGAGAAACTATTATTGGTTTAGATTTATCATCAATTATTTGTTTAGGATTTAGTATGTTTTGAATCATTGTGTTGCCACAATTGTTTTCAGGAATTCCTTCAAATATGTCTTACTTATTAACATTGAATTCATTTTCTAACTTTTAAATCAGTTGCTTTAGTTGCATTGGCAAGTTTTACTAAACCTTGCTAATTTGGTTGAATATGAACTTTTGCATTAATGTATAATGGAGTTTGATGGATTTGTTGTAATGTTTTTATTACAATGTTTGGATGAACATATATAACCTAACATATATATAAACTTTTTCTTTTTTTTTCAAAAAACTAAAAATTGATGAATCATCATATGGCATTTGTGGCAAAACATTTTGTACCAAATTTAAATTTGTTGCTACATTTACAATACTATTGTGCACATCCCATATTGTCCATGCCCATGTAGTTGAAAAATTTGAGCAAAAGTAAATTGAGGTGCAATAAAACTTTCTTCTCGTAACATTAAGTTTAATTAAAGGTTGATTTAAATCAATATTATTTTGGCAACCTTTATAGATCAACACATCATCATTTGATTTCATGCTTTTAATAACATCTAGAAATTGTTCAATACATGATTTTGACATAAAAAACTTGATGTCAAAAACACAACCTTTGACAACAAAAACATATTTGATTTGCAATATCTTCAATATCTTCAATATCTTTCTTATATTTAATAATGTATTTATTACTAACATTTTTTTCATTCTTGGTTTTTTTTTGTTCCTTGTTAAAATATTATGTTCACATATATTAGTTGCAAAATTTGCATGTTTACCATTAATAATAATAATATTATTATTATTTATTAATTCTTTGTCAACAGTCATTACAACAAAAGGTGTCCATGTACACCAATTGATTTCATTGGATTGTGAATGAATACACTTCTGTAATGAACTAGGACTAATGAACTGCACCCACATTTTGTATTATTAATTATTTTGTTTATCAATACCTTGTAACACATTGTCTATAGGTTTTTTTGTTATATTCTCAGTAATTCTTTCTTGGTTTGATTGTTTATTGACACATATTCCTAATCATTATTTTCATAATTTTGTGACACCTTAACATTAATTGTTTCATTGTTTTGTAAACAAATATTATCTTTTATGCTATTTTTAAATTCAAGATATTTTAAATGTTGTTTGATTTGTAATGTGTTTAAACTTAAATATGGATATAGATGAATAAATGTTAATTCAACTTCTTGTTTAGTCCATTCAAGATGTTTTTGACCATTTTTAGTAGTGCACTATTCAATTCAAAAGTTTAACAAAATCTTTTTCTTTTAGTTTCAACATTTTTTTTATTTTTTTGATTATAAAAGTCTTACTCATTTGATTATTTACATCGCAATTATAACATTAGCAATTTCATTATGCACATTTGTAGGTTCAAAATGATTATTTCCGTAAACTATATGTAAATTTTCATTATTATATTCATTTCCCACTTTTGACATTATTTTTCCATTATTTTTTTTCCATACATGAAATGGATGTTGCAAATATTTCGATATCCAAAACACAACACTAAAATCACCCCATAATCCACCATTTGTTGCAAGTATTGACATTCTTTGCATGTAGTTTGGTTCATTAATTACTTTTCCATCATGTAAAAACTAAACGTTCAATTCAAATATGTGACAATATAATGCTTTTATTGTACCAAGTATCAAATATTCTTGTAAATAAGCCATACAATTTTGTTGAACTATTGATGATGTTAATGAATTGTTTAATAAATATGAAATAACATCAAAAAGACAAACACCAACATTATAATGGAAATTCATTATTATTTGTGAACTAACCTTATTCAATTTTATATCTATATCCATATTTTCATGTAAACAAGTTTTTTTTTTTCAATTTTTGTTTTTTTGGTTCCAATTTCCATTTGTGTATTAAAAAAATGGTGATGTTAAATATATAATTTATAATTCAAAATTTTTTAAACCCTTCCATTAATTATAGAACATAATTTTGTTATGTATTTATATTTTAAAATATATATAACAAACTGGAAGTTGATTATATATTTGAAATATACAGTTTAGAATAAGTACCATGTTCAATTTTTGGAATTAAAAAAAAAAAAATTTATCAATCAACATGCGATTTTTCAAATTTTTAATACTTATTATTTACAGGTTTGTTGATATTTATTGCTAAAAGTTTAATATTTTGTTTTTAATTAATGCTTAACCCAACCTACTTAATATATGTATATATTTGTGCATAGGTGTTTTTTATAGATTAATATTATTTAAATTTATGTTAATAAATATTTATTTACTAATCATATTTTTGAAATATATGTTTTATATTAAATATTATGTTCAATTTTTAAACTTTTCAAAAAATATTTTAACATTCAATATATTGTTTAAATTTTTTTTACTTATTATTTATTATTTAAAATTTTTATAATATTATTTCTAAAATTTTAATATTTTCTTTTTAATTGGTGTTTATCTCACACTATTTCATTTAATTATAGATTTTTATATAATTATTTATTTTTAAATATTGATTTTTTTGAATTTATGTTACTTAGTAGTTATTTACTTCTAGTTTATTAAGTTGTCGTATTTTTTGCATTTGTTTTTTATTTCCAATTTTATTTTATTTTCACTTGTTCCTTATATTTTTGACACCTTTATTTATTTTTCTTAAAATTAAATATTTAAAACTTCGATTTTCCAAAAAAAAACTTCAACAATGTAAACTTCTTATTTATAATTCAAATTTTCAACATTCTCTCCAAAATGTTCATTTATCAAAAATATAACAAAATTCACAAGGTTAAAATTAGATCAATTATGAAATTACTTTTTTGAAATAAGTAAGTCAGATCCTAATAAACCCATCCATTCACCCCTAGCCAAGAAAAAAACCTTTTATGACATCATATTCAATACTTAAACAAAGTTCAAAACAAAATACAATTCCAAATTATAACAAAGTTCAACTTTTCAAAAATCTAAATCTAGAAAAAGGTTTCAAGTCCAAATCAAATTCCCAAGAACAAAATCCAAATTGAAATATACCCAACAACAAAATACCAAATTTGTATCATATGTACATTCATAATATGTATTGGCCACATGTAATCCAAATGTTTAAAATCACTAGTCAGCATAACCAATAAAACCAATAAACTAAGAACTCACACAAAAAATGATCCAAAGACCAAAGGTTTACAATGTGTACAACATTTTTTAAAAACTCAAAAGCTTGTCTATTATATAATTTTTATACCATAAAACATAACCTATGGTGTTCCCATTAACATTTTAACACATGCCACTTAAAACAAATTCATCTTGCCATTGAATTGTATTCTACACTTCAACTCTTTAACTCAATTTTTAATGTTGAATAGCCAACTACTTTTGGTATTGGATTCAATGTAAATCAACTTTCTAGTTTTTTTTCCTTGAACAAATAAAGGAAAAACCCTTGCTTAGCCCTAAAGTTTTGTGGATTAACAAGATCATGACCTAACACCAAGGCTCACACAAAACACAATCATACTCATCACCCCCTTCATGTTTTATTTTGCAAGAGATTTGAACTTGACTTTCAAGAGTAATCATGGATTTGCACCTGTAGCAATACAACTTGCCATCTTTGCTAGTTAAAGAAGGTAGATGGCATTTTGAACAATATATTTTAGAAACAAGAAAAGCCAATAGGAATTACCAACTTCCCAACAACGTGCACACAAATAAAATATAGATGCATATTTAACTATTCATATTCTATTAAAACAAAAAATAGGAAAAAATAAAAATAAATTATACTTCAAAATTAATTACAAAATCATGACCATTAGTTTTTTTTTGATGAATTTATGTCAGTCTTTCAACAACTCTTTAGTCAAACATAGGTATTACAAAACAACTTGCAAAATTTGTTACAAATAGATGTTCACCAAAAACTAGGGTACCAACATTTTTTATTAAAAGTGTGTTAGGCTTTGAATGCTATAGATTTCAACCAACTGCACATAAAATTCAAGGAATAAAAGTAAAGCCTATGTATCAAAAGCTTCTAAACCATTTGCCACAACTAAAATAAAGGTCTTCGTAGATCTCCCATAAATTCCAATGACAACCATATTTATGTAACACACACAAAACAACCAAGTCTACAAGCTTTCATAATCCAAAACAAGAACACAAATAGGCCTAGTTCCAAATCTAGATCTCGAAATAAGAAAAATAAGAACAAGAACACGACATTTGCAAAAAAATAATCCAACAAGATTTTATTGTAAGAATGAAACAAGAACAAAACAGGGTTGTGATAAGAAAACATACCCAAAATTGGTGTTGAATAAACTAAAGGTAATTAAAGGTCCTACTTTTATTTATACCCCTTGGGGACCTAACTCAAGGAAGCCTCCATGGAAGCTTTGTCCCCATGTGTGGCCCATGTCTACTCATGTGGTTGAATAGATTAAGAGTGAATTGAGAATGAAATAATAATTAACTAAGAGTGAATCAAATTGACATTTAATTAAGGATGAACTAATAATTAACTAAGAATGAATTGAATTGATATTTAATTAAAAAATAAACTAATAATGAACTATAAGTGTGATGTTGGTGATGATGTTGGCATTGATATTTACAATGATGTTAGTGATGATGCTAGCAATGTCATTCATGACTTTCTATGGTTCCAAATTGCTCCAAGTCCTCTCTTTGCATAAAATTTTGCTTATTCATGGGAACAAATTGCAAACAAAGTGGAAATGCATAATTTATTTTATCATAATAGTGGTTCCAACTCAACACAAATCCCTAATCACCCTTTCAAATTTATTTTTAAAAGTGACATTGAAATTCACAATTCATATATATCATCCAACATTGAGATGTGGAGAAAAAGTAATAACAAAAGTAAATCCAATAATCAACGTGAGGGTTGAATATCCAAAAAGATCTATTAGATCATTATGTATGTATTTAAAGCCATTTTTAGCTGCATTGTAAGAACCATACTTGTTCACTACATATCCTTCAAAACAACACTTAACATTATATGTTGGACATTTGTAATCTCCACAACATTAATATGAATTGTTCTTTTTTTACTATGACTGGCAGATGACTCATTAATTGAAACAAATGGCTCACCCATTGAAATAGATCTTAAACAATAGGAACTTTACTCTCTAGCAAAAAAAATACAAAAACAAACATTATATTCACATAATAAACATAATTATTATTCCAATGCTACATATGTAGTTGAAAAAACATAATTTAAAACACAATTGTAATTTCAATATGTTTCACAAACCAAAACAAAACTACCATTGCATAAAATAACAATCCAAAAAATAAAAAGCAAAACCATAAACCCAAATTAAAAAATAAATAGATAAGCAAAAACACAATTTCTTCAATTATCCATATTCACAAACAGAAACATAAAGATTTATATGAAACAACTTGAGCACATAACATGACAACCAAAACCCTTCTTATATATATATAGTATTTAAGTAATAAATTTCAAGACTTAACTTTTAGAGTTCAAAACCTTTCAAAGAAAAACCACACTAATAATTTAAAAATTAGGGTTTAAGTTAAGTAGATACAAGTTTACGGCTTACAAAATAGCTTTCAATTTTTACAGTTTAAGCTACACATGCTTATTATACATATATAACATTAAAAGAAAACCTAAAATTGAATTACAAGACAACCCTAAATAGATTGTACCCATATAGGTTAAAGTACAAAAGACATTTACATACATTTCCAACTACATAAAATTATAGCCTCCAAAAGTTATATAATATTAATTCTAAATTTTCTTCACCATTTTGAATTGATATGCAAAAAATTATAGTACAACACATGTCTACACAATTGCAACCCCAAACCACAAAATTAAAAACTTTATAACATAAAAAAACCTAAACCAACCCCAAGCAATAATTTATTAAGTTAGGGATCACCCTACACTCCCAATATAAAACTCCTAACACAAACTCACACCTATTTTCTACAAAAAAAAACACACAACAAAAATTTGTTTTTCAGGCTTTTAACCTTGACCACACATACCTTGAGTTTTAAACCTAATACAACCACAACCAAACCAGCATAAAACCTAAAACAACCTTCATAGTTCAAATTATGCACCATGAACAACCTTATATTAGAATTTACACCTCCTTTTTGCATACCAACAAAAACCAACTTTTGAAACATGCAACATGAATTTCAAAACAATGTTGCATACTTACCCAAACATGTGATGCTTTTCTCCTATTAAATGTTGAAGGACTCACACTTGAAACTCTTTACATTTTCACTCCAAATCTAACCACTTCTAACATCAATTCAACAACCTTGATTAATACATGTTTTCAACAATCCATTAATAGAAAGTAAAATGCTCAAACAATTTTAACTCCTTTCCTTCATATTATTATTATCTTGCTCCTTTCGTGGACAACAAATATTATGCAAAAACAACTTCAATGCAACATTCTTATAATTTGTAGTTGCCATTGCACCACAACATGGGTTTCCCCCTAGAACGTTTTCCTCCTCCTTTGTTACCCATTGACAAAAAACTACAAATATCATATTTAATAACAACACCAAATTATATAAAGGACTTCAAATCTCATAATCAAATAATGAATGACAAGATCATGCTGATATAAATCTAACAATATTGACCCAAACATACAATGATTTTCTTTGATTAAATGTTGAATAACTTGCACTTAAAATCTTTGCATCTTCATTGTAGATCTAACCACTTCCAACATAAATTCAACAACCTTAATCAATACATGTTTTTAGCAATCCATTAACAGAAGCTAAAATGTTCAAAACATTTTTAGCTATTGAAGATCTAAAAAAACATAATTATTATAAGCACTAGCTATCACAAATTCCTTAGTCATTTCCTAAAACCCAATACTAGTTTATAAAGCATTAAAAACTATAATTACCTACTTTTAGCATTAGTTCAACAACCTTCATTAATACATATCTTCACCAATCCACTAACATAAATTGAATTGCTGAAAAAATATAAAGTCTTTTTTAGAACTCATAGCTCACCTTTCATAACCTATTGAATATCTAAAAAACTAGAATTGTGTTCATAGTATTATATTCATGCTCCTTCAACAACAAATATTATGCAAAAAAAAATTCAATGCAACACCTTTATAATCTGCAGCTGCCATTGCACCACAACATGAGTTTCCTTCGAAAGCTTTTCTTTTCTTCCTTTTTTACCTGTTGAGAAAAAACTACAAATATTATAGTTAGTAACAACACCAAGTTGGAGATAGAAAGGAATGCAAATCTCATAATCAAATAATAATTAATAAAACCAAATTGACAAAAGTTTAGCAATACTTAACTCTACATCTTATAATAATAAAGGATTGAGAAGTCCTCACATGATTCACCGAGACCTTCCATCCTCTTTTCTATTTGTTCCTTCCCACCTTCTCCATTCCATCATTATGTCAGTCAACAAATTTCATAACCAATGACATTGCACAAGAAAAGACAACATTTAATGATTCTTCTCCACTAGAGAGATCATTGCAACTTACAGAAACCCAATAACACAAACGACCAGTGTGACAAACGTAACAACAAGTAGTAGAATAGTTGTAACCTCTAAACACACTATCTTCATGTTTCAATCTTCTTCTATATATGTTCATTCTCACTTTCTCCATTCTGTGAGTGCGTTGGTCATCGAATTTTATACAATGTTCAATCCATGCATCACAACAATCATGTTCGGTTCAATAATCATAACTACATGTGAACATCAATAACAAGTTGTAATCATTTGATGTAACTAACGACATCACACAATGTTACAACCAATGACATTGCACATGAAAAGAAAATGCAATGAAAACAAGAATTAGTTCCAAAAAAAAAGCTTTGTAGCCATTTGCTCTAAACAATTACATCGCACAACAAAAGATAACATAATGATTCCTTTACAATAAAAAAATCACTATGATTTACACAAATGCGATGACACGAAAAACCACTGTAACAAAATGCAACAACAAACTATAGAACAATTATAACCTCTAAACACATTAAATGAGTCAAATGAACATGGTAATGCGCACAAAAAAGAAAAAGACACAAAAGTTTACCATAAAAAATGTTTGCCACACATTGAAATATTCGCTTTGCTCCCCACTTTCACTTCTAGAAATTACCGTTTGCAACAAATGTGATGGCACATGAAGACACTGCAACAAAATGCAACAACAACAACAAACCTTAGACCAATTCCAAAAATCATCATTTGCAACAAACGCAATGGCACATGAGAACATTACAATGAAACACAACAACAACAAACTCCATATTAGCTCCAAAGTTCATTGATTACAAAAAATTCGATGGCACATGGGAACATTGTGACAAAATGAAATAACAAAATAGACTTTACAACAAACTCCATAAACAAATAACCAATGGCCACCACCTTTAACCATTTCCAAAACAATATAACCCTAAACCGAGAAAACCCTAACAAAAACCCTAACCCTAACTTCCAATAACATAAAACCTATTTTTTCCTAGTTGAAGTGAGCTACTTTTAAAAACCTACTTGTTCTAGTCTAAAACTAACTAACTCATAAAACCTACTTCTTTTAATTTGAAATCAACTAACCTTTGAAAACTTAGTTCTTTTAGTATGAAATTGGCTAACCTTCAAAACCTAGTTCTTCTAGTTTGAAATTAGTTATTTCATAAAACCTACTTCTTCTAGTCTAAAACCGGTTAAAATAATGAAAAAAATCAAAACAACAAAACTAATGTGAAAGTCCTTATCCCCTATAGGGGTAGGGCCTAACAAATGATAAATGCCACATTTCATCACCAAATGGTTTTTCAAGGAATGTCAATGGGCAATCTTACAACAATATGCCAAGGAGCTGATATGCTCTGTGGCCAAAAACTTTCAAGTTATTAATCAATAGAGCCTTTGTGAAACACCCATCTTTGTTGTAACCTACTTTGTTCCAATATTTAACTTCAAAGATAGTGGAAAAAACAATTAGCCAAAAAACAATTTGAAGTTCAACCTCAAGCTTCTGTTAAGAAGTATATGATGTGTTGCATCCATCTCCCCACATGGGTTTCTTGGCAATGAAGAGATTGAGATACAAGCTTGAAGTTGAACTAAATAAGATCAACATTGATTAAATCAGAATATCTTCAACCATGACCCAAATGCTAAGTGTGCCATGTTGCAACAATCATGGTCATTTTCATTTCATTTTGGTTTCAACAAATGGAGGGTTTGAAGAGGCTATGTTGCACCTACTACTTCCTTCATGTTCATAAGGCACATTCTCATCCACACAAACTACAATGTTTTTTCCTTTTCCATCCAAAATCTTTGGACCTTTGTTGGTCCATGTTTTGGGGCAAGGACTATGCATTCACTTGGGTCTGTGATACCCTTACTGCTAGGAAGTAGCTTGGACCTAATTGAAGGAAATAGGTGATTTTCAAACACACCTACATAAAATTATTTAAGAGCCCATAACTAGATTAAAAGACTTTAAGATTCAAGTAGATTCAAGTGCTTTTGACTTTGAGTTCTAAAAGTGGGTAAGAGGAAGCCAAATGCTTTGATATTGCACTTTTTTTAAAGATGTATTCTATTGTTTATGCATCTCATTTTATCTTGTTCCTATGCAATTCCAGTATCCTTGCAGTTTTAATCTCAAGTCAAAGAATAAAAATTGCTATGTATAAAAACAACTGAGGTAAAAATTTGAAGTGCAATTATGTTTAGAGCTAAAAAAAAAAAACACAAATATTGTGGCATGGACCTTGTGTATTTTACACCTTTACCAGTCCAAGTGTGAATAGGACTATGTAATGACTTTCAAATATGAACAAGAACCTAACAATAGAAATCAATTTTGAATTTAACATTTTAAAATTAATTTCTAGCGAAAAAAATTACTCAAAATTCAATATTTTTCTCACCTTAGGTCTAAAAATTATGAAATCACCTCCAAGAAATCCCATTCATCATGTGTTTTCCAACAAAACCAAAACCTCATCTCAATTTCCCTAAAGTTGGTAGTTTTATTTTTGTTGACAAAATTGTTCGATACTCAATAACTCTTGCATCACAATTCTAAATGTTATAAAATCCTTTAGGTGTGTCCCTACTCATTCATTGAGAGCTTTTCAACGGTACCAAGAGCATGGTGAGGGGCATGATGATTTGGGAAATCTCAACATGACAAACAAACAACCTTTCTTAATAAATAGATTTGGTTTCTTTTTTTTTTTCTCAAGAGGAAAAAGAAGACCACAGGGTATTACTCAGACCAAAAAAGTGAGAAGAGAGAAAGAGCCAAGCCATGAGACAAACAAAATATTCAGGTGTTGGCTGCTGACCAGATTAGATCTCTACAATGTCCAAGTCTGTTCAACAAACTAGATTGTTGAAAGTGGTGTATTGTAATTTTACAAGCATGGACATGGGCTTATGGTCAAGTTAGCAGCTCTTTGTTTGCCTAGTTGATTTTCAAGAGGATTATGCCCGTCTAGCTAGATGACCATGTCCTAGACAAATAGCTTTATGTCTTGGCACATGGTGTAGAAACAAAAAAAAATTTGCAAAAATTAATTCAACCTTAACAATTACATATTTAAAAAAATGTGATTATACTTTGTTTGATTCAGGATTAGGATTGAAAATGAGTTGAATGAATGTGTACAATATCTACCAAAAACTCAACTAAAAAAGAAAAATAATGTGCAAGGAAGTATGTACATGGATGCATGGTGAACAACAAATACATAGCCATTGTGCCCGTGTTGCTGCCCTTTTGGAAATTTTGGCTTGCACTCAACTCACCTTCACCTCCAATTTTCTATATGCAATTGATTGTGGCTATCCTACTTTTGTTTAAGCCTATATCACTAACTAGACTTTGGTTGTTTGGCATCTTGTTCATACCCTTTTGAAGAGCTGTTAACAATGACCTCATGAAACTTTGCATTTAAACTTATACCATCTACATAGGGGATTTTCTTTCCTTTTTTCCTAGCCAACAAACCTTGTACCTACATACTTCTACCGTATCCTTGTCTTGCATTTTTCTTGTTTGGCTTTCATTTGCAATGTTTATTTTGCCTGAGCCCCCCTTCATGATGCAAATTTCGGATTCTTTTTGTCTTTCTTGTAAAGTGCTCGAATGCTTTTTGCTGGTCATATTGGACTTTTGGAGGGGAGTTGCAAGCTTCAAATTCCATCATTGAACCACATTTCGCTAAATTCAAGGACCTTGTATTCAAACCAAAATGAGATTTGAAGATTTCCAACAATTTGGTTTAAAGACAATTTCTTCCAAAAGGGCAATTTGTAACAGATTTTGCAATTATCAAGGTGGTCACTACATCAAATGCAATAATAATTTTGTTCATCTACTTTCCTAGTTTTCCTCAATTGGGTACACAATTGGTAGGCCAAGCCTTCCATTTGCTCCAGTGTAGTGTTACCCAATTCTTTGAAGTAAAGATTGACATGGTTGTTTGTCAAATTTACTCAAAACACCTTTGAAACAAGTGGCCAATAGTGTGTGTTTGAAACCGCCCCAAATGTATATTCAAATTTTCCAATTGGTTTGTCCATTTGTGTCAAGAAAAATTTGCAATTATGATCTAAAATAGGTAAACAACTTATGAATGTAACATTCAAAGTAGGAAAAAAAAGCAACCACCATGGACATTTCAAGGGAAGCAATGATTTTGGTTAGTTGAGGAATTATTTGGACACTATTAAATTGTTATGTTTACCTACCCAACTTTGTAAATTGGTTTCTCCCACTTTGTCTCTTTGCATGCTAAAAGACATTGTCGTGTATTGCCTTCATATTCTTTGATCGTTTTCTTAACCTCCAGGGTTTGTCAACAAAAGGAGCGGAGTAGGAAGCTTCACATGCTTAAGGTTTTCCAAATGATTGTAACAAAGTCAAATGCAATATGTTGTTATTGACTCCTTGGCCACAACAACCATATGTCAACTAGCATTGAGTAATATCTGCAACACCCAAGTCCCAAATAATTTCCTTTCACCTTATTTGCCACTTTCAGTGTATCATGGTAGGGCCTTCGGAAAGGGGCATCCGAAACCTCTTGGAAATATTGTGGTGTAACTGAAGGACACATTAAAGTTATCTGCAAAGTAAGGAAAACACAGCACCAGAACCCTGAGTTTGGTAGTTTGCTCATAAAAAGGGCGAGATTAAAAAAACCTCCAAAAAGGTGCCTTACCATTCGAGGGGTGGGAGTGGAGGGGGTTGGGGAGTGTGAAACTCAAAAAAACCATCAATTTTTGTGGTAAACTGAGTTCGTTTTCGCCCCCCTTTTTTCTTTTTCCCAGAGCGCTTCCACTGCTGCTACATATATTTTCATTTCTCCTACCTGTACTACTACTATAATTATTCTTGACTTTACGTTCTCGGTACCTTTATTATGGTGTGCAATTATTCCACAATTCTCACACTATAAAACACATGCCCTTATTTCAATAATGCCCTCGGCTTTTACCCTACACTTACAATATGCAATGCCCCCAGATGCCAAACCAATTCAAAGGATGAAATGGGTTAAAATATAATAAGCAGGGGGACTGTGTATGGGGCAAAGGAACATTCCATCATGTAAATGGTGTAGGGTAAGGCCCTAGGAGTGGGGCATTGCTACCATAAGGGCTGATCATGATGGTAAGAGTCAAGCTTGGCCCCAAATTTTGGAAGTGTCCCATTCCAAGGCCCTTACACAATATGAGAACAAGAAGGTCATCGTTTCTAACAAACATGTTGAACTAAAATGCCATGGAGCCGTAGATTGTCAATACCATGAGAAGAGTAAAGTGCCCTCCAACTACCAAAAGAAATAATGGTGAGGGGTTTTCCAAGTCAATCCAGGTCAAAAAATGAAGAAGACCCACCCACCACTTTGGGTGGAAGCCCATTTCCATTGCAAATTTCTAAACCACCTGGTTGATAGTTGATATGTAGATACAGTGATTTTTTGGGTGGCAAATCTTTGCCATCTTGCCAAAATAATTAATTGAAAAAAATAATCTGTAACAAATTCTTCTATTTTGAAAAAGAAATGCCAAAATAAGTTTATTAAAAAATTCAGCAAAAATTTCCACAATGACCTACAACAATTAAAGGGTGCTTAAGATTTTCTTACTTTCATATTGAATATCGCCAAATTTGGCTAAATATCCTTATGGATGATTGCCAATGTAGTAGCAAACTTTTCTCCAAATTTTTTAAAGTTTCTAAAAATGTAGCAAAATCTCTCCCCCCCGCCCCCCCCAAAAAAAAAAACAGGGAATTTTTGATAGATTAATCCTTTTCAATATGGAGGTTACAATTTGCAAAAATATTTTGCCATAAACCCTCGCTGGCTCGCACTAGTTGAGTAGGGAGCTGAGCTGTTTAGCCACTATTTATAAATTTTTTATGGCCTATTTTCTACTGGCTTACTAACCATGGCTCACAGTTATTTTTAGGAATTGTTTGTCTTCATCCAAAGTGCCAATCATCCATAGGAAGATGTAAAAAAAGGTCGTGATCATTCCTTGGAAGATGTGGCCAAATCTGGATGTAAACCACATATGAAGTACAAATCTTTAATCATGCTTCTATATTTATGGCTACACACTAAATAAAATAAAATAAAATAAATCATGATTCTATATTTTTGGCTACACAATAAATAAAATAAAATAAATCATGATTCTATATTTTTGGCTACACACTAAAAATCAGCCAAATATAGAAGTCTGGTGAAAACCTCCCAAATCATGTCATTTCAGAATTTTCAATTTAACTTTTTGGCAAAATTTCGCCAGTATAACAAAAGCTGCCAGTCAGAGAGTCTGGTTCAGCGCTTTTTTCTCTGGCTAAATTCAGGCAGTTGGCTATTTTTTTCAAAATGGCTAAAAATATGTGTGTGTGTGTGTGTGTGTGTGTGTTTTTTGTACAAATTCTTTGATTAAAAAAATCCCCAAATTATCTCTATTGGGTTCCTAGCATATAGCCAGAAATGTGAAGCAATCTTTTAAAATTTTACTTTCATACCTGGCATATAGCCAAAATTGGCTAAATCTTCTTGTGGATGATCGCCAGTTTGGCTATAAATGTGAGTCCAAGTAAACCCACCCGGCCAGCCCTTCTTAACTTAGGCACCGCGTTTTTCCCGTTTTCGTCGCTCCGTGTTCTGACAATCTCTCTCTCTGTGCAGAGAACAAGAAGAAGAAAGCGCTGCAGCAGCAATGCCTGCAGCCTTCTGCCTTGAGCATCGTACCCTGCTGCTGCTGCTGCACTTCTCTGCTGCATTACGATCAGATCCTCCTTCACGCGTTTTCTGTTTTGCTCCTCTTGTGGCCAAGTCAAAGACCGTGTGCTTGCTTGACCCATCCATATCCAAGAAAAAAACACGTGTACCTAGTTGTGCTAGGACTTTTAAAGCATCGGTTCCAGTCGGAGAGGGATCCCCTTTGCTGCGAGTTGTTGCCGAAAGATTAGGGGAGAGAGACAGAGAGAGGACTCGAGAGGTCGGTGTTCAAGTCCAGCCGATGAGAACTTGGTGTCGGGGAAGTGGGGAGGAGCTTTGTGATGGATTTTAGGTTCAGGTGGTGGCAAAAATTTACGTACTAGCTGTGCCGATTGAGAAGAACAGGAATCTGACGACGTCCGATCAGAAGTGTCAGGAGAACTAATTTTTCTGAAGCAATTTCAAGAAGCTGAATTGTGTTGAATCTGGTTGGTTGGAGATTTTTGGGACTTCAGCTAGCAGCGACACAGTGGAAGATAGTGAATGGTTTTGAACTAGAGAAATTCGTCATGGTAAGGGTTTTGAGGAGGAGCTGCAGATGGCGAGGAGGAGCAAAAAATTTATTAGACATTTTGACTTTGCTACTACTCGTTGTAACGATATTCTTTCTTCAAGCTAGTGATCTACGGTGTTCATGCTCAGCAGTCGCGGCCGTAGAAGCCAAAAGGGATTCGCAATTTGTTGAGCTTTCAGTCAAGTCTCGGGTTGGACCAGCAGAGAAACAATTAGCAGCTGCACATGAGAAGGAAGAGCAGGTAAGGAGCAGCAGCAGCAGCAGCAGCTCCGCAGAACAGCAAAAGAATTGGCCGTCATTCCGAGAAGCACCAGCGTTCAGGAACGGAAATCAATGTCCTTATGTAAACAGGACAAGAATCGTCAGCGATACAGATCAACAACGGATGTGCGATTCCAGCAGCGTTCACATCGCCATGACACTAGACGTCGCGTACCTCCGCGGCTCCATGGCAGCTGTTTTCTCAATCCTGAAGCATTCTTCATGCCCCGAGAATGTGATCTTCCATTTCCTTGCAGGGGACAGAGACGCAGAGCTCCACTCTCTCATCTTCTCCACTTTCCCGTTCCTCAGATTCAAGGTCTACCACTTCGATGAAGAGCTGGTGAAGTCTCGGATCTCTCCAGCGGTACGACTTGCGTTGGAGCATCCTCTGAACTACGCGCGGAGCTACTTGGCCGACATTCTGGAGCCCTGTGTGGAGAGAGTAATCTACTTGGACTCCGACCTCATTGTCGTGGATGACATTGTCAAGCTGTGGAGGACTAGACTGGGGTCTGGATCAACCATTGGAGCTCCAGAGTACTGCCATACCAATTTCACCAAGTACTTCACTGATTCTTTCTGGAGCAACAAAGCTTTCACCAAGGTCTTCGACCATGGCAGGAAGCAGCAGCAGCAGCAGCAGCAGAAGAAGAAAAGAAAGCTTTGCTACTTCAACACAGGTGTAATGGTGATGAATTTGGTGAAATGGAGGGAGCAAAACTACAGATCCAAAATCGAGAGTTGGATGGAGAGGCAGAAGGAGTCGAGGATCTACGAGCTGGGCTCTCTGCCCCCGTTCCTACTCCTGTTTGCCGGCGATGTGGAACCGATCGACCACAGATGGAACCAGCATGGCTTGGGAGGAGACAACCTTGAAGGAAGATGCAGAGCTTTGCATCCCGGTCCGGTTAGTCTGCTTCACTGGAGTGGGAAAGGAAAGCCATGGATCCGGTTGGATGCCAGAAACCCATGTCCAGTGGACCATTTGTGGGCTCCTTATGATCTGGTCCTTCAGTGCTCTACATCAGTCTCCTCCTCCTCTTCCTATGCATCATGATGCCTTCTTCTTCTTCTTCTTCTTCTTCAGGAAGGAGTAACTGGGATTTTATTTTATTTTATTTTATTTAAATTTCCAATTTTTTTTTAACACCAGATTTTTAACATTTTATAAATTAGACCTACCTCAGAAATGTTGTACATTTTGAATTCTTTGCATTTATAATTATTTCTAGGAAATTTTTATTTTAGTATATAGCTTCTCCAATTTTGAGTTTTGGGTAAGGTTCTTCTTCTTCTTCAGGAAGGAGTGACTTGGATTTTTTGTTTAAAATTTTTTTTTCCATTTTTTTTTTAACATCAGATTTTTTAACATTTTAAAAATTAGACTTAGCTTAGAAATGTTGTACATTTTGAATTAGACCTAGCTCAGAAATGTTGTACATTTTTGGAAATATTTTTATTTAGAATTATTTCTAGGAATTTTTAAAAAATTTAGTAGCTTCTCCAATTTTGAGTTTTGGGGTAAGGATTTATGAAAGCCTCTGCATTAGAGGTTTTTCTTACTCTCATTCATTCAACATTACAATCCAATAAATCACACAGCTCTCAAATTAAGAGAAATGTTGGAGAATCCTCTTCATTACTTACATGTAAAATGATTGGGATCATCAGCCAGGAGGCCTTTTTCTCTCTCTTTTTTGTTGCGAAATCTCACACAAATGTGAAAATAAAATTGAAAAAGTAATATTTTGTCATTTAGGCTATCACTTGTTTTCTAAACAAAAATTTGCTCGCCAATTTTTTTACAAAAAGAGAAATTTGAAAAAAATTCATCACATTTTCACTCAAATTTTTTTAACCAGTTTTTTTATGTTTTAGACAGGGTTGTAGATTTAGATTTAATGCTAAATCCCTCTTGGGATTGCTCCTATATGGCACAACATTAGATATTAGAACCAAAAAAAAAACACTTCTAATTTTTAATTTGATATGAAATTTTGTACTTATAAATATCTAGGATAGGAACATGTAATGTGTACATAGAATTAAACTCAGTTTTTGAACTTGGCCAAAACTCTTGAATTTGAAAAAATGTGCTAGAATCAAAATTACAAGGTTTAAAAAAGGAGAGAACCATGCTCAAACTTGCTCCCAAAGAACCTCAGAAAAAAAAGAAAAAACCCAAGGGATCCAAGGTTCTCTTGAAAAGGACGAATGGCACAACACTGGTTAGTTAATAACCTGCCAACAACACTTACTGACTCTAGCTTTTTGAGTGTTGTAAAATTGTAGCTTGGTTCATAGAAAGGTTTTTTACTTTTATTTTTTGCATTGTAGAGTAGAGAAGAACCTTTCAGTGCAAATTGACTGAATCCACGTTGCCCACATTTGTCTTCTTTTGTCTTGAGATTCAAATGCCTCTCTATTACGAGTGTCCATGCTGTAAAATAAAATAAAATATAGAAAAAACATTGACAAAGGAACAAGAGAAGGAAAAAAAATATGGAAGTCCAAACAAAAGACAACACCTAAAAGCACAAAACACAAAATGGGGAACCCTTAGAGGAGAAGTCAAATAACATAAGACTTAAAGCCTTCTCCAGTGGCGTGCAGCAAGCCATGCAGTAAAATTGTAGCCTTACTTGTGTAGCAAATAATGTTTTTTTGCTGCCTTGTAGAGAAGAATCTTTCATGGCAATTGACTGAATCCAGGTTGCCTTAACTTAAGGCCCGCTTTACACTAGAAGTCAGGGCCAATGTTCAACCCAAATCCAGCATTCCTCTCGGTGCAAAAGTTGAATTCAGCCCCAAGGGCTTTACACTAGGAGTCAAGGCTGATTTTTTTTTTAAAAATTAGTCTGCTCCAATTACTAATAAATGCTGAACTTTATGGCCTTCTATTGGCCCCAAGGCTGAAAAATCATGAAATGGGGGCAAACAATATAAAAAAAATCCAATGGTCGGAACCATCACACAGAAAACAAAAGGAAGGCCAAAGAAAGGCCAAAAAACGCACAACCCACAAGCACCAAAGAAAGGAGGGAGCTAATCCCTCTAGTGGTAGTAGGAAGTTATCTCATCTACAACCCCTCTAATGCCGCATGCATGCAAATCGTGAGATCTAATAATAATAGGAGGTTTAAAATAAGCATAGCCCGCTAACACAATCTTCCTCTTTATAGTAGAGGTTAAAGCATGTTAAAGGCCAATATTGACACATTGCTTGAAAAACTAAATGCGAAAAGACAATAATTAATGATCTTTTGATCATTTATTGTGAAAAAAACGAACACAATACCTAATGAAACGATCCATATCAGACCCAGGTGCACCATGCACCTCCATGGTCATTAGAATAAAGTGGTGCCCTTCATGAAGCCCTCTATATTTGTAAATTTTAACAATGGTGTTAAGTTTCGCAACAACACCTATTAGTCGACTTATGACACTCGTAACTATCATTTCCGGTGTCAAGTTAATATCCACCACATTAGCAATAAAGACTTGTCCTCATGAGTCATGTAGAGATGAATTCGTAATGAAACTTTTGATGTAAGGGCGTACCGCCACTTCTCCATATAATGTGTCCATTCTTTTGAACAAGGGCATACATGACATCTTTGATGGCGTGACATGTGGCTATCCACAAACATCCGAACAAACTACCTGTTAAATGTGTGCCAAATGTATCTAACCCATGTCCACACTCACATGTAAGAAGACTACATGTTAAGGGCTAAATCAAATCGAAACGAAAACGCAACGTTGAGATGAAAATAAAGTGTGTGATGCAAAATGAACAAATTGATGGCCTAGCAATCAACCATAGCCATGCCCCCTTGTTCGAACAAGAGTGAATGTCGACTTTGGATGCTGAAAAAAATGGAATCATGTTCCAAGATAAAGCTAAAAGATGTGTTGTGATGGATGTCCATCAAAGATGCTTACAAACTTGAGGGTTTTATAATTGCTAAATTCTAAAAAAAAGGTTGCATCTCCTTAGTTGTGGGAGGAAGGTTATCTTGAATTACATGAAGACATGATTAAAAGAAGTATGGAACCCCCTCAACCTAAAAAAAAGGTTTTAAAAAAAACCATCAAATTTGAAAAACCAATTTGTAACCCTTGGGGTCAATGTTTTAGCATTTATTAATATTTTAACATCAATGTTCTAGCATTTATTAGTAATTTAGGGCCATTTTGCAACCCAAAAATGCTCAAATTCGGCCCTAAGATGTTTGGGCCTTGACTCCTAATTTAAAGCATGCCTTATTTGTATGTGGAGTTTCAAATGTTTAGGGTTCTTTGTACCATTTAGAATATTCACTTTCTTTTTATTGCCAAATTTTTTTCAATATTCTTCCACGTAATTTTTATGTTCATTGTTATATTTCATTATTTGGTTTGATTTTTTAGATTTTCCTAGTGTTCCCCCTTTTTTTATTAGATAGTAATATTAAGATATTACCTCCACCTATTGATGGGAACAATTCATTTTGTGGAAAATTTTCTCTCTTTATTTTGAAAAAATGTTTTTGAGATAAGCCTTGGCAAAAAGTTTTTTTTCAATGTTGATTGCGTTTTTTAGCAAAAACATTCTCACTTTCACAAAGTTAAAAAATTGAGAAAATACCATTTGTTGGTAATTGATGAAGCCAATGACATGTCATGGTAAGAATAACTCCACCAGCAACAATAGGTATATGATGTCTTCAATAATAATTTGGATGGATTTCATGCTTCAAATGGTGTGAGAATTTGAATAATGAATTTTTTTATGAAATCTCCAAATTTTGTTAACCTTGCCTACCATAATCATGGCTACCTAATGTAGACATTTGTTCAAATGCCAACTTAGATGGTTGTTTTTTTTTAAGGTAAGTATCATAATACCTTTACCATTTTGGCATAAATTAAATTATGTTTTGTTTTGTTGAACTTTGAAAAATTATTCATTAATTGTGCTGAAATTTTAATAAATTTAAAAGTTCAATTATTAAGATTTGAGTTGCAAACCTCCCATTACAGTGATTTAAAATTGAAGTCAGTAAAAATTGAAGCAATTTAATGTGTGCAATATAGACACATTAGATTGCTCCATAACACTGACAAAACCATGTTTATTATTTTCTATATTCATTAACTATCAAAATTTTCAAAATTTAAAAACCAAGTGTCGAATTTAAGATTTCAAATTTAAATAATTATTCAACAATTTGTTGTCGAAATGGTAAAGGTATTACAGTATTAAGTTTAGAAGATTGATTATAAACCAATTTGTATAGGTACTATAATACTTTGGCACCTTTGACACACATCGTTTGTCCAATAATTCACTCTTTTGTTTTTGTTGTACACCCTTTGATTTTTCAAAAACAACCTTTAAATTTGGAAAATGGAAATGAAATGCGGGGGGGGGGTGGGTAACCGCACCCCATCCCCAACATTCTATTATTGCAGCCATTTACTCCATTGCATACTATGTTACTTTTTTATATGTAAGTGTCCCCAAATTCAAGGAAACAAGCTTTTTTTTTTTTTTAAATTTAATTTTAAATTTGGAATTAACTTCAACTTTAATTTACTCTTAACAAGTCCCCACCCCCAAACTTAGATATTTAGCCATTTGATGCCATGATTAAAGGGGTTGTGTGCATTAGTGTTTTTTAAGGATTTTTTTTTATGTAGCCTAAATGGTGATCAACTATAGAAAGATGTTAAAAAAAAGGGAAGTGCAAAAATTTTAATCGTCTTTTTAAAATTTTATGGTTACAAACTACAAACCAAATATAAAAATTGATGATTTTGACCTTTTCTTCTTTTGTATGTCTCACTTTGGGTGATTAAAACCTTCCAAAAGGGTCCAAACAACATATAATGAGCCAATGTGTTTACTTTGCATTTAGAACTATTGTCTTTTTTGGGGTTTTTTTTCCCACAAAACATGTTTTCCTAAAGAGGAATTTTCAAATGAAATGTTTTGAAATTTTTTATATATTATATTTATAGTTGCCCCAATATGTTAGATTTTTTTTATAATCAAATTTGAAGAAATGCGAATTTTTGAAAGTGCACAAATTTTGTGTTTTGTTCTGAAAATTTGTCATAATTTCAAATCATACCAAACCATGTTAACATTTTCAAATTTAATTTTTTATATTATAAGGTACAATTTTTCTTTAAGTAACATATACATTGTATCACATTTACATGTCACAAAAGACTTATGAATTTTTTTTTAACCTTAATTTTTGAAAAACAAAAAACAAAAAAATATGAAAGTTGAGTGTTTTTTAGATGTGTTTAATAGTACCTTATTACTTATAAAAAATTGAGTATGAAATAAATTATGTTATGAAAGTTAAGGGGCTTTTTATGAAAGTAGTGTTATTGAATGAAGCTATTAAACAACCTTTTTTCAAACCAAATTTTGATATTGGAATTTTGTTTGATTCATTTTAGATTTTTCAATATCCATATTATTTGATAATAACAATTTTCCATGATTCACATGTCATTAAAATGGCACCACATAAACAAATGTAACAAAATTTGCAAAACAAGTTGAGATTTTGACATCAATTTTGGCTCGTTTGAGCTCATATGCACCCACAATCACATCATTTATGAATTTTTTATTTTATTTTCATTTTTTGGCAAGATTTCACCAATATAAAAAATGTTGGTGTGGATTGGGGGAAGTGTTTGAACTTCATTAGAATTCCAAATTTGTGTTTGTTTCATGCAATGCTTGTCATGAAATCTTTTGAACACATCCCCTAGGCATGCTCAAATTTCCTTGCTCCCATTGCAAATTTGATATTTGTTGGTTTGGGTGGTCGTCAATTTTGGCCTTTTTGCTCCCTATCATAATCTTGCACATATCCAATATTGCTCTTGTAGATGTTTCTAAAGGTTTCCAAGCATCATTGATACCTTTTTTTCCCCCATTTTCACATAATTCCTTGGAGAGTTTACAGTCATATTTTTTTAAAAATCTATGTGCACCCAATATGGACACATATGAATCACCACCCATTAATGCACTAGTTGAGGACAATGTTGTTCTAGTTGTTCTTGGATGAATTGTAATCATAACCTCACATCACCTTAGCCAAATTAGTTCCTAAACCCTCCCCTTCTTACCCACTTCCCTCCTTCCCCTTTTCTTTCTTTCTAATTGCCACCACCATCATTTGCCTCTTTATCTTTTGTGAATCATTGTGGAGCTTCAAGCTTAAGGAAGACATTGTGGTGGAAGAACTTTGTTGAAACTCATGGAGGAGAGAAGGAAAAAAAACATTTTGCAACTCCAAGTGAATGTGTCAAGTCAAATTATTTTCTTCCTTCCTCCTCCCTTTTTTTCTTTTCCTTCCCATTTTCTCTCGTCTCTTTTCCTTTCCCCCTCTCTCGTCTCCTTCCTCGTCTCCTTTCCTCTTTCCTTTTATTATTTTCGTTCAATTTTTGTTGATGGATTGATTATTATTTTATTTAAAAATTTGTAAGTTTCTATTTCTACTACATCATTAGATGAGCTTCATGACGAAGCTTCACAACCAAACCTATAATATGTGCATGTGGGTGACGAAATATGCATTATTTGTTTTAGGTTGAACATGCAACACATGCATGGAAAATTCCATTTTTATATTTAAACGAAGTGTATTGAATTTAATAAAAAGAAAAAGAAAAAATATTATTAATAATAATCATATTAAAAACATTACAATTTTTTTTTTAAATCACATGAAAATGACTTAATAATGAAAATATTCTATTGTTTTAAACATCTTCCCATTGCCAATTTAAGTTTTTAATATTACATGAAAACATTATAATCCCTTGATACAACTTGCTCTTTATGATTAAAGTTTCCAACAACATGAAGGTATTGCATGCTCCTCACCCTTTTTAAAAACCCTATTTAGATGGTGGTTGATAATTTTGTAATGTAACCCAAATGCAAGTATTTGCAATATATCTTTGTGCAACTTACATTCAAGGTCCACCTTGTATTATCATTAGAATGTTAATGCACGCACTCTTTGAATTAAACCTTGATGATCAAATTGAGTTAAACGAGAAAACCATTGAGGGGGATTAACTACTCTTGTGGTAGGATATGCTTCCAATGAAATGTAACTATATTTCATTATATTGGGTTTTGCATGAAATGACTTCCAAGTTACAACCCCCACATCTTAGTGTACTTTTCCAAATTTTATTATAATATCAAGTAACATTTTAAGGAACTAATAGCCAATATGTCTAATAATGGAATTGTTATTTTCATATTTATTTGAATAGTTTGCCAAATGACAAGTAACTTTTGATTTTGAATAGACCTATATTGGCATGTTAATTAAAAGGCATTTCATTTTGGGAGCTTCATGTGTTTACCAAAAACAAATTAAATTAAACTACTTTTCATATCATATCAACAACTTAAGTACATGGGCAACCCTTTGTGCCTTTCAACCATTAACTGTCAAAAATGCTAGGTGAATCCATGGCTTCCATGTATTTTTCACATGGTGATACCCACATCAATTCATTGAAAGTCTTGAGCTTTAACCAACTTTTACAATCATCACCTTGCACCCCATTATACTTTGAAAATCCACATTCACAAATTTAGTTGTTGTTAGTTGGAAGAAAAACACCTATTGCTTGAGGCTAACTAATGTAAATCAACTAGCAAAAAATTCATTTGATGTGAAACAAAATGTCCAAACATTTAAAATGGATTTCCATTGAAGATATTTCCATAAAGCATCCACAAATTCAAAAAATTCACATATTGCCTTATCAACTTCTTTTTCATTAGAATTGAAAGTGTTGATGAAAAATCTATCAAGCCAATCTTCACGATTTTCCTTCTTTTTTTATCATCCTTTGGATAAACACTAAATGAATGAGTATCCATTAAAATTGGAGATATGAGATAATTTATGATATATTGTTCATATATTGTTGTCCATAAGTATTTGAGTATATGTTTTCTCAATTATTTGATAATTTAAAAAAAAATATCCACTAGTTTGACATCTAGGAGCAAAATCAAAATGAATTTAACACAATTACATGAAATACCATCTGCATCAATAAATGTTGTCAATCATGTTGGTACAACCTTTTGAACAAATTTCAACCAATATTTGTTGTTTTTTTTATAAAAAAAACCTAAATAACACCTCTTAAAAGTGATGATGGTGATATCTAAGCTATAAATATAATTGTAATGATGACCACATATTGAAATCACATGTTCAACTTGTTCAGCTCAACAAGGACATTAGAAAAATGATTTAAATTTTTTTGAAGTTATAAAAAAATTAATCTTTACATAACATTTGCACAAAGAAAAGAGGTCCTCAACCCACTATTTATAGGACACATATGTTCAAAATAGTGTTTGAGTGTCCAAATATATAGACTCATCAACTAATAAAGAAAAAATGGAAAAACTTGAGCTTCAATAAAAAGGTACCTAGTTTTCCAAGTGTAAGGACATCATTAGTAAGAATTCCATAGTTGTAGATTTGTATATGAAAAATATTCATCAATGATTGGTATGTTTAGTGTGCCCAACAACTTGTGCATGTGACATTGCTCAACAAAACTTTGCATATGGTGATTATTTGAAAAATCAAAGTATGACAATTTCATTATTTTAAAAAAATTCTTTGCTCCTTATCAATCATGAGGTCAACGTGTCTTTTTATAGAAAGATGTTAGACATCACAACAAGCTTGCAAACAAAAACTATCTTGTGATCTTCACTTTTGTTTTATGAATTATGATACTTATTTCGGTAGTCACATAAACACATTTTCTTCCATAATTTGATGATAGCCATTCCACTTTCCACACATTTTCAAATTTTCTTCTAATTTGTCTATCATCATGTCCAACATTAGATTTGAACTTGGTTTTCTCACCTTTAGTGTTAGAATCATCATCTTTTCTTATAAAATGTTCCTTAAAATGTTCTAAAAATGGGTTTTCGTAGATGCCTAAGAATTTTCTATTTGGAGTGTAAAACACAAGGTCAATGCATGTGGGGTCTTTTTGAGATCTAAAAGTGGGATTGCAACATTTTGCCTAAAATTTAGTATTCATTTTTACATTAAATAATTTCCATATTAGGTTTTAACAATATGTGAATGATATTAAGAAACACATGTTTGAAGTTATTTGCATTTAAAATTGGAGCTTTAGGTGTGACAAGGACTAAAGTTTAACCTTCTTGTCCATCAAGTGGATCATCACGATTCCATCATTCCATCCAAGACATTGATTTTTGTAATGATATAAATACATAAGTAGGTTGAGATCCACCCATTGGCATTGTATCCATGCAACCACATAGAGACTTTAGGCCTTTTAAAAATATAAGAAACAAAAAAAAAATATATGAAAATTTCACCAAAAATACCTTCATGAGTTAGTTAACCACAACCATAATTCTTGTACATACTTTTGAAAAGCACCTTGCACATATGCCCAATGAGAGATATAAGGACCATCCAAGGTACCCTCTCCTCCTCTTCATCTTGGAGCTACAAATTTCAAAGACAAAAAATGAAGCAAGAAGTTCCACATAGTTGAATTAAAAGTGAAGGACTTCAACTCCAACATAAAATGAAGGTATACAATGCTAGAGTTAAAAGGCTTGTATGTATACATGTATAATACCATAGCCCCTAGCCTGGTTAGGCACTAATTAATTATCTTTTGGAATTGCCAATTATTTTGAAAAATACCATGTTGAAAATTTGAAAGAAGCTTACAAGCACACAAGCTAATGTGTACAATGGTGATTGTTAAATAAAATATTATATTCTATTTACTACTAAACATATAATTTTTATTAAAAAAAATCTATTAGGTAGATAAATATTCACAAACCACTTTAGATGTGGGTCCAAGACCATACATAAAGTGGCAAATCAAGGCTAAACAGGGGTTTCTTTTAAGGATTTTGTGATGCAGTGAAAGTGGCGATCATCTAGAAAATAATTTAGCCAAATTTGGCTACATAATAGATATGAAAGTAGAAAAAAAAACCAACCAAAAAAAAAACAGAATCCTTCTATTATGTTCTTGGCTACATACTAGAACTTATCATAAAAATCTGATGACTTTTGAATATATTATTTATTTATTTATTTTATTATTATTTATTTATTTTTCTTTCTAAATCTGGCGAATTTGGGCCATTTTTCTTTTTTCCCATGAAAAATTCGAAATCATGACTTTTGAAGGTGGAAAAATTGCCGAAGTGTAAAAGAAGCGCATAAGTGTAAAAGAATGATGTGTGTGTGCACTAGACGTCTCTCCACGTCCACTAGTCACGCTTTTCCCCGCCACATGTCTGCGCCATTTGCCTCTGCATTTGCTTGCATCCCTGCTCCCGCAACACCTCAACACACACAACACTCCTCCTCCTCCGTCTGTCTGTGCTTTTCCCTTGCAACAACAACAACAACAACAATGCAATTCCTTCTGTTGTTCATCACATTTTTCTCCACCAGTTGATTACAGTTACCCTTGTTTTGGTTTGCAACTTCTGCCTGAATACGGACCGTTTTGGGTACCTATTTATTTGCATGTGGGTTTGTAGCTCCTTTGGATTCTGTGTGTGTGTATCTGCTTTGGAGCTCCATTGGAGCGGTGTCGGGCTTTTTATCCGTTTGTGTGTGTGTGTGTGTGTGTGTGTGTGTGGGGGGGGGGAGATCATGACATCGGTGGTCCGTAATGTTGGGGCAAGTTTCTCGTCCAATAGTTTGTTGCAGCTCTCAATGAGTCATCAGTTCTGCTGTGATCGTTTATGCGTGCAGAGGAGTCGAGCTTGTTGCTTGGGAACTATCAATCCCAAGTTGCTGCGGGATATGATTTCCGGCAGTGCGTCGTGTGTTGATTTCGGAGGTTCGTCATCTTTGGTTGGGGGGTGGTCTCCTTCTTCTTCTTCTTCTTCTTCTGCTTCTTCTTGTCGGGGCGCTCGACGATTTGGAATCCAAGTGCGCTGTTCTGCGCCGCCTCCGGTTGCCATGCCCAGGACCACGAGTCCTCACAGGCCGACCAGTCCCAAGACGCGAACCCAGGTGAGCACGAGAGCCACTGTGTTGATTTGAGCGGGGGTCTATTGTTTCTCATTTTGTTTTGCAAATTCGCAAATTGATCGAAGAGCTCCGGGACAAGAGACTTTTGGGTAGACTTCACTCTTGGAGCCAAGAATGTTGTTTGTTGCACACCACCTTGCTCGCTTGTGGTCTCAACAACTACTACAGTGGTGTTCAGATTCTTGTCTGTTGTTGGTACAGGGAATTATGGAGGGCATATCCAGCGAAAACGAGGCAGGTGGTGCTGGAGGATCATCGTCATATCAAGCCCTCAAGCGTATGGACGAGCAATGGCTTCGGATGCGATCCATGAAGCCTGGTAAGCCTGCTACATATGACCCCCTCCCTGTTTCTGAAGCATTTGCTCAGGTGTTTGTGTTCAAGAAACCTTGAATGCTGCATGTGCACAAAACCCCAGATGCATATCATGAGGGAGAAAAAGAAATGTGTCATTACACTAGAGTTGTGGAAAATCAGAGCTTCAATTTCTCCTCCCCTTTTTTCTTTCTTGCAATAGTGACAGGGCCAGCACCAGAGGTAGTACATCAGCATCAAGGCTCATGGCTGAATGCAGCAAAGACTACCACCCTTGAAGAACCAGTGTTTGATATGGTGGTATGTGGAGGCACGTTGGGTGTTTTTCTTGCCACAACTCTTGCACTTCGAGGATTCAAGGTGGCTCTTATTGAGAAGGGACCACTTCGAGGGGTATGCATGCATGCAGTTTCTCTCATTCATTCGGTCATGTGTGTCTTCTTCGGCAAGTCATAGTTAATATATGCAATTGCTCCTGCCTCACACAGACCCAGCCAAGAATTTTGTATTGTCAGCAGCAATCATTTGTTGCAAAGTGTCATTGTCCTCCTTATAAGGATAAGGGTAAGGGTTAATATCCATGGAGATTGAAATTAGGGGACCTGCCTGGTGTTTTCTGGATATTGTCAGCGGGAGCAAGATTGGAATGTTTCAAGGAAGGAACTGCAGGAGCTGGTCAAGGCAGGTGTCATAACACAGGATGAAGTTGACCAAGTGATCTCAATTGAGTTCAATCCTGTAATTCTCTTCTGTTTCCTCAATTCTGTTGCTTTGCATGTGTTCTGTAACCATCAAGAATTGACATTTGTTGGCTTTAGTGATGTTTGGGAAGTACAGGTTCACCTGACATCAATGTACAGGTCCATTGAAATGGATGTCAGTCTCTCACAGTTTCTCAACTAATGCAGTTGCCAATTTCCAAGTTAGTGTGCTGGTTTATGGCAATTGACATAGCCTGGATTTTCAGGCAATCTACAGCTTCTCAGTTTTTTTTGGGTTTGTGGTTTCTTTTTTTGGCACCCCGTCAAATCTTGGTGCAGAGTCGAGTTGCATTCGAAGGAGGTACAGAAATCTGGGTGACAGACATCTTAAACCTTGGGGTTTCGTGAGTCCTTCTGCTAACCTCTGTATACTACTCTGCTAGGCATGCTGAAGAATCTTTTCCACATGTGGACAACTTTCTTTTCCATGCAGTGTTATAGCATGCTTCTCATCTGTGCACCTAGTCAAACCAAAGCTGCACAATGTTGGGATTATATTCAAAATTAGCTCATCAGTCTGATGATTCTTCAATGCCATTGTGACCAGTGGCAATTTCTTCTGAATCATCAGGGAGCAGCTATCTCTAACTGGGTCTGTGTTGACAAATTGCATTGCAGACCTGCAAAGCTCATCAACATTAGCAAGAGCCGGTTTTTGAAGGCTGGAGGTGTGCTGTTTGAATACAGAGGCCTCTCTAAAGTGGATGTCTTTGACAACGGAGCAGTAAGAAATCTGCTTCAGTGCTGCTCATAATTTGCAGCTTTTGCCAGTCTGCTGTTGTGTGTAGAGAGAATTGACCAAATGAGAATCAATCAACGATGTTTTCTTTTTCTACTGGTCCTTCAGTGAGTTTTCTGGAATTTCCTTGTCCCCATGTGACATGATGAACAGACTCAATTCAATGCAGGTGGTATCATTAGATGATGGAACATCCCTGGTGTCTCAACTTGTTGTTGACGTGATGGGGAATGCATCTCCCATAGTGCGCCAGGTTATTGTCAACAACCTTCCATGAATTCTTGCTGCTTCTTTCTCCTTGTTTTGACAGGACTTCCATAATCTTAATTCTGGGCTACAATTGAAATATGGTCCATGCCTATTGTGAGACTGCATCACAAGTCAAAATGTGGTTGGGACTTGAAATTTGAATGCTGCAGGGTGGGGGACGGATGGGAAGCAGATTCGGTGGGGAGAGCGTCCTGATGGAGTATGCTTGGTTGTAGGCACTTGTGCTCGTGGCTTTGTGAATAATACTGCAAGTGACCTGATCTACACCCACACACCTGTTACCAAAGTTGGTGCATCTAAAACACAATACTTCTGGGAGGTATTCTTTTCTTCCATGATTGCCATTGCAATATCATTAGAAATTGAGGTAAACTGTTGTTGATCTTCATGGCATCCTAGTATACCATGTTAGACAATTGGACTGTTGCCTGATCAGAAGAAATCCATTGAAACTTTTTAGGTCATAACTGGTGGAGTGAATGGATTGGAAAGGTCACAATTCCCATGGTAGATAAAGTTTGGACATGTGGTTAAGAAGAATTGTTATGAGTTGATGATGCAGGCATTCCCAGCAGGCTCAGGACCCAGAGATCGAACAACATACATGTTTACATATTTGGATGCAACACCAAGTCGACCATCCCTTGAACAAATGCTTGAGGACTACTGGAATCTTATGCCTTTGTATCAGGTGTGCTTGCTCTCATTCTTAGGCAATATTCAGGTAACCTTCAGGGTCATCAAAATTTTCAGCAGATGGCAGCTGTTTTAGTATTTTTCTTTGTCACCTCACTCCTTGTGAAGCAGGTTCAATGTTATTCCCAGAAAAGTTCATACAGTTGAAGGGGGCTGTATGGGTATTCAGATTTATCTTCTTGCTCCATCATGTGTGTCGAGGCATATTCCAGGAATTGTATTCTGATGCACAGATTGCACAGTTCTGTTGATCCTGATAGGCATGACTTTGTTCACCAGGGAATCGAGTTGGAAGACTTGAAGGTATTGCGGGTGCTGTTTGGGTGTTTCCCAACCTACCGATCCAGGTCTGGTTTTGCTCTTTCTGGATGCTGAACCAAGTGGATTCTCATGATTTGGAGCTCATGTGTTTATTGATTTAAGCTGGTGCACAAGAGCATCCTAAATGTGGAGAAATAATGAGAATGACTCCAGCAGTGACAACTATCAGTTCTTCAACGTTGTGATGATTCCTGGTTTTGTTTTATGCAGCCCATTGCCTGCTGCATTTGATCGAGTTTTGCAGGTGCTTTACTTTCTCAATTGTGCAGCACAATTTAACATTAATTGGTAATGATTTTTTGGTCTTGGCATAATCAGTAAGCATGGTGTCATGATCTCAGTAAATCAAGGATGGTGGCTGCAGGTGGGTGATGCTAGTGGCATTCAGTCCCCAATTTCTTTCGGTGGATTTGGAGCTATCATACGGCACCTAAGCCGCCTCTCCAATGGTCATCCGATTGATTTAAAACCCCTTTCTCTTCTTCATGACTTGTGGTTACAGTGGTAGGTCCCAGTGTTCTAAGTCATAATTGTTACTGACATAGTGAGAGTGCTTGCAGGAGTTGCAGAGGCATTGGAGGCAGATATGCTGGACAGAAGGAGTTTAGCTCTTCTTAACCCTTATTTGGTGGGTTTGCTTGGATCAACCCATGCTTGAAATGGCATATTGAATTGAGCCCAAGAACTGATGACTCCATTGAGAGAAGGAAATATGAGAAGAAGCCTTCAATTTCAGAGAGTGACAAGCTGTTCTGGGCAGATAATAAAAACAGATACAAAGTTTCATCAGCAAGCTAGTAAACCATGAACTGGTATGGGTGGGAGAATGATCCAGGTGTTTTGTTGTTCTGTTTGTGCAGCCAAATTTGAGTGCTGTTTGGATGTACCAGAGAGCTATGTCTGTACGACTTGATATAAAGTCATCTCCCCATTTCATCAATACACTCCTCTCAGTCAACTTTCAGTGTATGCAGGTGAATTTAAGCTTGTTCCTCACCATCCGCACTGCAGACCCATAGCTCGTTGTTGGCTTGTTCTACAGAGCAACAATACCTGCTAGAGTTAGTACTTTACTTAGCCAGCATCCACTACAGGAGGAATCACTGCCAGTATTAGGAATGAAGCTGTCACTCCAAAAAAAATTTGATCCTAAGAAACCTTTTTTGGGGTGTGTACAGAGGCTTGGAGATCCAGTTTTAAGGCCCTTTCTTCAGGTAGATTTTTTATCGCTTCTTTTACAAGTACTCAGTCTAAACAGCTGCTTGATAGTCATTTTCCACATGTTAAATGACTATCACAATTGGATAACTGATGATGCTCAAACTGTTCATGTAAACAGGATGTTGTCCAGTTTGGACCACAAGTACAGTTGTTGACTACCATTATGCTGACGAAACCACTTTTCATACCGCAGATATTGCGACAGGTTAGATTTCAGATGTTGGGAAATGTGGGAATTGGGTTGTGCTCTGAATCTGGTTTCCTTCAAAACCCATTTCACATTTTTTTGATCATTTTTCATCACATGCAAAGAAACAAATGGTATTAAACAGTGAAGTGGTAGCATAGGTTTTATTCTGAGCAGGGTAAGTTTTTCTCCCTGTGCTAATGTTTTCTACTATGATTTTAGGTGGGCATTTTTCCACTGTTTGACTGGCTACGCCACTTTATAGCACTGGCAACATACACCATACTTTGGTTAGCTGCTGCTCGATTTCTTTCGTACGTCACAAAATTACCATATCACCTTTCAGTATATGTGCTCTGTATTTTTGTGACTTTTCTAATTCCACATGACTTTGATGCACAGACAAATCATCATTTATTGATTCTATTTAAAGTTGCACTGAAAATGTGTACTGAAGAAGCATACATTCATACTTGTGAAATTGCAGATCATGGGTAAAGAGTTTACCAGAGAAGAAGCAGTATGGATGGAGACGTCGTTTAGAAGCATGGCAATATGGTTCTGGTCTTGATTACCACCCTTGAATATGGTGAACATTTGTCACCTCTGCATAATTGTACTCCATGGTTCCCACACCACCCTTGGCAAAGCAGATGCTGAGTCTGGGTTTATTTTTGTTACTGTCTGTTCAGTCTTAGAACTATGCAGATGTTTGTACAAACTTGATAATTTTCTTAAGATTTGATAGGATTTGGATCATCATTTGTCAAACTTGGAAGCTGGTTCAGTATGAAATGAGATGAGCAAATCTAACTCAAATCTGGTGAGAGCATGGTCCTTGGATTCTTGTAGTAATTAGATGCTTTTGAGTTTGTTTTCTTGACTCTTCGAATTCCTTTGCTTTTTCATTCCTACATTTTACTTATTTTCTGGGGGAATAGGATTCTTCTGACATCAGACTCTGTAGCCAGGGTATACACCAGTGTTGGCCAGTTATTAAGAAAACAAGGGGTGTCTCACGCTGTCGCCATGCCAGATTTGGCCTTTGAAAATTGTTTTAAAATTCCAAAATGTGAAGAATTTTCTTTTTTAAAAACTAATTAAATATTAAAAAATTGCCCCAAAAAGAAATATATGATATGAGAGCACCTAGACCCTACCCATCTACCAATATTCCTATATCCAAAACCTAACTCGATGAATTTTTTTGAATGTTAATATACGTTAACCCAATGGGTAAATATATATATATACCCAATGATATATTAAAAGAACATACCCGCACAACACTAGTGCAAACCTAAATTGGACCAAAGAATAAATTAGCATTGGCCGATTATTGATAGTCAACCCAAGTTTAGTATTGGGTATGAGATAACCTACTTGTTGGATCCAAATATTATTAATATTTCAGCAAAAACCTACATGGCCTAATATTACAATTTATAATATCCAAAAATACCACACTAACAAGGTATTATTTTCACAAAAAATAATATCATGACAAGCAAATTTAGATTTTGCAACTATGATTTTCAATTGCATGTGACACATGTAGTTAAATTTTGCTTCAATTGTGTAGAACAAGTTGCAGTAGACATGCAATTGCATGCAGCATACCATACTTGACATGTATATAAAACATCATTATACATTTTCATTTATTTGTATTCCTATTAAAAAGTTGTAGATACAACTAAATGTGCAACTAAAATGGCAACCCTTCTTTTTATGACATGTGTCCATTTATAACTTATCTACATCTTAGGTGGGACAACTAAATCATAAAATCACCTGTCTTCACCCTCTCTTTAGGCCTGCTTTCACCCCTATCCTCTCTTTCAGTGGTATTAACAAAGTAAGGAATTTTTTATTAAATCTCAGTATGAAATGCTGAAACTCATCATTTAGTGCACAAGGATCAAAAGCATTTATAGTAGTTGTACAGGTAGGAGCAGTGAAAATATATGTAGTAACAGTGGAAACGCTTAGGAAAAAGGAAAAACAGGATGAAACATAGTTGATTGCCTAAGTTTACCACCAAAATTGGTGGAAAAATTGGTGGAAAAACTTGTTTAGGTCCCAGTTATTGTTTTATGCCATGTCGAAACTAGTCATTCTCATCCTTTGACTTTATGGATAACTTTGATGTTTTGTAAATGTTTTAAAGTGTGTAAGTGTATATATTATATATTTTTAATAACTATATTTACTTGCAATTCATATTAATTAATTATATGTACACCCAAATGTGAGTGCATCCCAAACTTCAATGGTTTTTTTTTTTACAATGGATCACTTTTATTGACTTTCACCCAAAAAATAACATGATGTCTTCTAAATGGTTTAAGGTGTGTAAGTGTACATATTATATATTTTTATAACTATATCTACTTGTAATTCATATTAATTAATTGTGTGCACTTCCAAATATTAGTATAAAGAAGCTCAAAGAGTATATTGGAAGTGCACACAATTAATTAATATTCATGGAGGCGATTAATAAAAGATTATTCACCATGAGAGTCCTTACAATCTGCTCATTTGCAAGTTGCATTGAATGTTTATTTCTCAAAATGAAGGTTTGTTTATCCTGTCCCTTTGAAGTTTTTGAAGTTGAACATTATACTCTTCTAGTTTCCTTAATGTTAGATGTTAATCTCCTCCACTTGGGTATAAGTCTATAACTTGTGTTGTCACAATTTCCCCATAAATGTGTGTTATTTGCCTTTTCACCTCCAAAAACTACTTCATCCAGTCCTCTTTATTATGTTGCAATGCTTCCAATTGAAGTCTTATAATAGGCAATTATTTTTTCAAAGTCCTTGTGTGCTTAACCTACAATTTCAACATTGATGTAAAAATTTTCAAACATACGCACAATAAGAATTATCAATTGAGAACACTAAACCCTAAATAACTTGAAGGGGATTCAAACCCCAACCCTAGAAAGGTGCTACCCATTATAGCTCAAGCCCTACTTGCTCCCAAAACCCAGTTAGAAACAATATTAAAAGGCAAGAACAAACCTGAATGAATTTGGGGTATAATTGAACATCTAAACTTGTAAGTTATAACCATGGTACCAACTTTGACAACCAAAATATATGTGAAATGTGACTACCATAGAAGCTATCCACCATTGAAAAAAACATGCAATCAAAGGTGTGCATTTTCATTGATTATTGCCATAGGCTAAACAAAAACCAGAATATAAAATTGGTTTCCAACTAGTAGTTAATTTTCAACAAACATTAATCAACTAATAGCTTGCAAAACCAATAATACAATGCCACATGAGAGTTATGCATCAACCCCATATCACAACTAATGTTCATTCCGATCACGAATAGTTGAGTAAAAAGGAAAGCTCTCTAGGTCATAGAATTTTTACACATACATCCAAACAATTAGATCCAAATGCGTAGTAAAGCAATTTCAAAGCTTTGTTTTGATGAAAGCTAGGTTGGAAAAAATGCATTCATTCTCCGCGTTGCCCAACAACATCACCATACATAACTTGGCCAACTTAAACCACTTCAAAAGACAATGGTTTAGAATCACACCAAACCCAAGCCTTTCCCATGAATGGTAGTTGGATTACAATCATGTTGAGGTAGCATGGCAAATTGGGCATGGTTTTGCATTGTCAATTTGAAAAAAAATGACTATTCATAAAAAATGATTGGGTTTAGCAATGGCCCACCAACCATAATAGTCCCCCATGCCTTGGGGTGACCAAAATGAGTTTGGATAATAGCTAGGTGTCCTAACAATGTTGTTTTAGCCATTACAACAAGTAGATCACCCAAGTGGCATTTAATAAATCTTGTGCTAAAGACCTCCTTTCCAATTCAAAGATGAAATTTGTAGTAATCTTAGAACACTACTGTTTCATGGATTCCACATAATCAACCCAAACTTGTTTGGTTATGAGGCCCATTGCTTCCTTAGTAATCAAATCATGGGTATGCAACATATAAAATTTACCTCCCCCAAAAAAGGTGGCATATTCAATGCATGTGGTAAGCTTTTTCCACCATGTCAAACACAAATGTTCATGGATGTGTTCAAAAAGATCTTGGAAACAATTGAAGTGTTGTGAAGAAAGTCTTTTTCCAGCTTCACAACACATTGTGAAAATATTTATTTCACAAATTTTTTTTAAAAAAAAAAGTCACAAATGAAGTTATGTTGATTTTGGGCAAATTTTAACAAACCTTACACCAATTCCAACAAAGGAATGATGTAAAAAAGACCTAACAATGTTTCAAGTTTACACAAGAGTTCATAATTAGTCTTGGTAGTGTTGTCAGTTACATTGTCTTCAACCATTTTGACAACCAAAGCTTTGTATTCATTAAGGATTTTCTTGGAAAATGATAACATTGAGATCAAACGCATCTTGATGTTCTGGATAATCTTATTGCCTTTGCATTCAAGGAGTTCAACCAACTTATTTGCCTCAAGATGGTGCTTGGGATTATGGGCAAAATAATTATGCATAAATGCGAGCAAATTTTTGATTTTTCCCACCACTCAAACTACTCAAAGTTTGGATAGCTAGGTTTGTGCGGTGTGCCATATAATGCACACCACACATGAATGGAACATGGTTTTGCATCAATTTTGTGGTGACACCATTTTTGAGGCTTTAAAAAACTGTCATTCCATCTGCTCTGAAGCAAACCAACTTGTTTGCCACATCTGTTTTAGTCATGTTTCCAATCTCAACAAGACTTTGCAAAATAAGCTAAGTCAAATTAATAGAAGTTGCACCATCCAAAACCCTTTGTAGGTTAGATAAAATTGGGACCCACTTCCACCCATCAGTTCCATACAAATGAATTGAAAGCCAATTTTAATTGTCAATAGTGGTGACTTCATCACAACTCACTAAAATGAATATAGTGTTTTCTAAACAACAACCTTCATGGCTCGCAACACTAGGCTATACATTGCTTTAACCATGATCCAGTTTGTGGTATCTGATCAATGTTTTCAAGGACAATGCTCCACTTTCAAGAATTGGAAAAACCTCTTGAAATCCTCAAAATTTGTCATTGGGTGCCCTTGTTAAAGCAATGTAAGATTACAACAAATTGCATTTTTTTTCTTTCCTACTTTGTTACCATTTGCAATTTGCACAACAATTGTATCACGTCCTCTAGAGGCATGTAGTTTCTCATTTTTCACATGAACATTAGAAGGACAAAAGAAAGATTGCCCTAGAATAACTCCTAATCTAGCCTTGTTACATTTCCTCACTCTAGAATGTTTGATGAGGGAATCTAGTTTTGGAACTAGTAACTTCTCCTTCCCCTCAATGTCAGGGCAAATTTTGCATCTAACCATTTTCATTTTCTTGTTTGGTCCACATATTGGCTCAAGCTAGGGAAACCTAGCTACCCATTGATCTTGAAAAACTCTATTTATTTCCCATTCAGATCTCTTTGGCCTCTTCTTCTTTGGTTCATTACTTTTAGGGTTTGACATATGATTTATAAATTCAAATATGGATGTAGATTCAAAAACCAACAAACTCTTACCCTTCATTCCAATAAGAGATGTAGGTGACAATGAGGAGGGAGCTAAACTAGTAGAAATGTTAGGTGATTCACTCGGTGTGTGGTTTATAACAAAATCAGGTATTGTAGAGGTTGAAAACAAGAGATGAAACTTGAAGTTCTATGGAGGTTTCAAGGGCTCCATTTCCATAACAACAATTACAAATTTGATAGGGAAATAAAATTAGTGACCTTGGATGTGCTATAAAGCTTTTAGAACAAACTTCTTAACAAGAAACTAGAAGAAAGGCTGATCAACACTTGAGCATAAGACATGAACTTAATGAAACATTTGTAGAAAATCCAAGTTAAAATTTACAACTTTTGGGTTTTGATGACTTTCAAAACTTGCACAACCACATAAAACAAAAATACACTTAAACATTCAATGGGTTTTTTAGTTGAAAACTTGTGTACCTTTTTGCATACAATTTGGTCCTCTTAAATCCCTTGGGCCCTAAGCAGTGTGTTTGCATTGCTCTTAAGCTCCTCCTTCAAAAGATCTACATTTACAACTAACTTAACATACTAGATCCAATCCTAACCAAAAAACACCCAAATCAAATCAAATGATTCAAAAGGAAAATTGTACTATGATTTTCTTCGAATCAACTTAAAACAAAAGTATAATGTCACTTTGTTTCCTATTTTGTCTTTTAGCATTAGGAGCATATCAAATTTATACTTTGATTTTCTTTGAATGCATTCACATAGAAGTAATGCACTCACACAAAAGTATAATGCTAATTTTTCGTTTGTTCATTCACCATTTTTTGCTTTTAGCCTCCATAACACAATCCAAAATTTAACAAAACCCATGCTATCAAATGTGTTACTAAGAAAGATTAACATTCAAGACTAGCAACAATTTAGGTTTCAATGTGCGCATAATTGCTTGTGAATGTTGTGTGTTAGAAGTGAGGTGAAAAGCAAAAAAGGGCCCATAGTGGGGAGGGTTGTGGCATCCAACAATGTAGGGTGGTCAGTCCAGGCAACGTCAAACCTAAACTATTGATCAGGTGGATGACTACAACCTATTGCCAAATGGTTGCATCTTGACGACTTGCTTCCAATCTAACGGTCAAATTCTTTCAAGTCAATTCGCAAGGGCCTTTTTTTTGTTGCCAAGTTACAACATTTCGCCAAAAAAAAAACACTGATGAATGCATCCCAAAGTTCAATGTTTTTTTTTTTTTTTTTTTTTTTGGGAAAAAAAACCTTTTTTTTTTTTTTTCACAAAAAAAATCATAAGTTATTTTTTTTTAATTTTATTTATATTATTTTTAATTAA
>Ga0116227_10001257_pt1 | contig 55918 bp, 46 predicted proteins | sample S1TSphgellanicum_FD_89693 | JGI IMG/M metagenome (GOLD analysis project Ga0116227, IMG submission 89693) | Host-associated microbial communities from peat moss isolated from Minnesota, USA - S1T2_Fb - Sphagnum magellanicum MG | ecosystem: Host-associated > Plants > Peat moss > Unclassified...
CGCCATGCATCCGCGCCCCCTTGGCGAGCGAGAGGGTGATGTCCGACGGATTCGCCTGGCCATCCGTCGGCAGGAAGGCCGCGCCGATCACGTCCGACACATCCATCAACGGCCAGAGATTCAGCGCCTCTTGCGGCGAGAGCAGGTGCATTTCCAGCCCAAAGGATCGGGCGGTTGTGGCTTGGCGCTTCACCTCGGTCCAGCGTTCCGCCGTGCAGGCAAGGCGCAGGCCGCCATTCATTTTCCAGCCGGTCGCAAGCCCCGTCTCGGCCTCCAGGTTGCGATAAAGCCGCACGGATTCGCCCAGGAGCTGGGTGATGCTGGCGGAGCTGCGCAGCTGGCCGACAAGCCCGGCTGCATGGAAAGTGCTGCCCGAGGTGAGCTTCGCGCGCTCCAGCAACGTCACCTCCCAGCCCAATTTGGCGAGGTGATAGGCGGTCGAACAGCCGATGATGCCGCCGCCGATAATGACCGCGCGGGACTGGGTGGGGAATGCCATGGCCGCAATTGAACCGATTGGGCGGGTACGCACAAGGGGAAATCTTTACGCCGCCTTTACGGTTGAGGGGATGGTTCCGTCTCGCGACTTTACGACGTTGCGCGCAGAAGCGGCACTCTGGAAAGGAAGGTGCCGCGTGGGCGATATTATTTCGATAGCCGTAGGGGTGGCGATTTTCGCGCTGCTGATTCTCTACGTGCCGGCATGTGAAAAGGTTTGAGAATATGTTCGATCTGGTGATGGGCGGCGTGATCTCCGCCGGGCTGTTGGTGTATCTGCTATGGGCGCTGCTGCGCCCTGAAGATTTTTGAAGGTTTTACTTCCATGACAATTCAGGGTTTGCTTTACATCGCGCTGGTGTTCGCGCTGGTGCTGGGACTCGCCTTCCCCATGGGCGCGTATATGGCCGCGATTTTTGAAGGGCGGGTGCGGTTTCTGGCCCCGCTGGAGAACGGTTTTTACAAGCTGGCAGGCGTAGACCCCGGGCGCGTGATGCGCTGGCAGGATTATGCGGTAACGCTGCTGCTGCTGAGCGTGATCCATTTTCTGCTGCTCTACGGGATTTTGCGGCTGCAATATTACCTGCCGATGAATCCGCAACATATTACCGGCATGTCGCCAAGGCTGGCATTCAACACGGCCGCCAGTTTCGCAACCAATACAAACTGGCAGGCTTACGTGCCGGAAGCGCAGATTTCCAACGGCGCGCAGGTCTTCGGTCTGGTCGTGCATATGTTCGTCTCTGCGGCGGCAGGTATTGCAGCGGCGGCGGCGGTGATGCGGGCTTTCTGCGCAGGTGGCTTGAAATCCATCGGGAATTTCTACGTCGATCTGACGCGGATCTCCCTTTATCTGCTGCTGCCGGTGACGATCGTGGCAGGCGTGCTGCTGGTGATCGCGGGATCGCCGCAGACATTCGGCGCATTCGTCACGGCACATACGCTCGATGCCGGGTCGCAGACGATCGCGATCGGGCCGGTGGCGTTTCAGGAGGCGATCAAGGAATTCGGCACGAATGGCGGCGGGTTCTTCAACGCGAATTCAGCGCATCCGTTCGAGAATCCGAATGCCTGGACGAATTTGCTGGAAAACTGGTTGGATCTGGTCATCGGGTTCGGCCTGCCGATCGCCTTCGGCATCATGGTGAAAGATAAGCCGCAGGGCCGCGCCCTGATGGCGGCGATGGCGGTCATCCTGGTGCTTGGTTGCGTTGCGACCTATGCCGCGGAAGCCGCGGGCAACCCGCTGCATATCGCAGCCGGCGTCTCCGCGCATGACGGCAACTGGGAAGGTAAGGAAATGCGCTTCGGCATTCCGGCCTCCACCACCTTCAACGTTTCCGCAACCGGGACTTCGACCGGCGCGGTGGACAGCTTTACCGACAGCTACACGCCGCTCGGCGGGCTGGTGCCGATGTTCCTGATGCAACTGGGCGAAGTGACGCCGGGCGGCGTTGGGTCCGGGTTCTATACGATCATCGTCTTCGCGCTGCTCTCGGTCTTCGTGGCGGGGCTGATGGTCGGAAGGACGCCAGAATATCTCGGCAAGAAGGTTCAGGCGAAGGAGATCAAGCTCGCCATGCTGGGCGTGCTGATCCTGACCTTGTTCATTCTGGCAGGGGCAGGCTTCTCGCTGGTCACGGCTTCGGGTCAGGGCTCGCTTGAGAATGCCGGGCCGCATGGGTTGAGCGAAATGCTCTATGCCTGGTCTTCCGCGACCGAGAATAACGGCAGCGCCTTTGGCGGGCTTTCCGCCGATACGCCGCTACTGGATTTCGGACTGGGTTCGGCCATGCTGTTCGGGCGCTTTGCCTTCATGATCCCGATTTTGGCGATTGCGGGTTCGCTCGCGCTGAAACCGAAGCTGCCCGAGAGTGCGGGCACGTTCCCAACCACCGGACCGCTGTTCATCGGCCTGCTGGTAGGCGTGATCGTGATCCTGGGCGGGCTGCAATTTCTACCAGCCGATACGCTGGGGCCGCTGGCCGAGCATTATCTGCTCTACGCCGGCAAGACATTTTAAGGGCTGACGACAATGACAACTGCAAATGCTGATGTGATTTCCCTCTTCGACGGGACGATACTCCGCCGCGCGGCGCTGGATTCCTTCGCCAAGCTCAACCCGGTCACGCTGATGCGCAATCCGGTGATTTTCGTCACCGAGATTGTGGCGGTGATGGTGAGCGTGGTGGGGGGCGAGGATATGGTGAATGGGAAAGGCGGTGCGTTTCCCATTACCATCGCGGTCTGGCTATGGCTGACCGTGCTGTTCGCGACCTTTGCCGAGGCGGTGGCCGAGGGGCGCGGGCGGGCGCGGGCGGAAAGCCTGAAGCGGGCGCGTTCGGACACCGTGGCCAAGCTGATGAGCGATCCAAAAAATCGCGGCAAGATCACGCCGATCTCCGCAACCGATCTGCGCAAGGGCGATGTGGTGCTGGTGGAAACCGGCGACCTCATGCCCTCCGACGGCGAGATCATCGAAGGTGTGGCCAGCGTCAATGAGAGCGCTATTACCGGTGAATCCGCACCCGTGGTGCGCGAGGCGGGCGGTGACCGATCGGCGGTGACGGGCGGCACGCAGGTCGTCTCCGACTGGCTGGTGGTGCGCATCACCGCCGATGCCGGTGCAACCTTCCTGGACCGCATGATCGCGCTGGTCGAAGGCGCTGAGCGGCGCAAGACCCCGAACGAAATCGCGCTGAACATCCTTCTGGCCGGGCTTACCCTGATCTTTCTGATCGCGGTGGTCACCCTTGTCGGCTTTGGCGATTACTCGGGCACGAAATTCTCGATCCCCGTGCTCGCCGCGCTGCTGGTTTGCCTGATCCCGACGACCATCGGCGGCCTGCTCTCGGCCATCGGCATCGCGGGCATGGACCGGCTGGTGCGCTTCAATGTGGTCGCGACTTCCGGCCGCGCGGTGGAAGCCGCGGGCGACGTGGATGCGCTGCTGCTGGACAAAACAGGCACGATCACCTTCGGCAACCGCATGGCCTCCGGGTTTTACCCGGTATCCGGCGTTTCCGAGCGCGATGTCGCCGAGGCGGCCGCACTCTCCAGCCTTGGCGATGATACGCCGGAAGGTCGGTCCATTCTGGCGCTGGCGCGTGACAAGTTCAACATCGTGCCGTCAATGGCGCCGGATCTCGAAGTGATCCCGTTCAGCGCAAATACGCGCATGTCCGGGGTGGATTTCGCAGACACGGTCTATCGCAAAGGTGCCGTGGATTCCGTGCTGAAATCCATCGGGGCGATTGGCGATGCGGCCTTCAACGAGGCCGTCTCGCGCATCGGCCGCGCGGGTTCGACACCGCTGGCGGTCACCGCCAACGGGCGGCTGCTGGGCGCCATTGAGCTGAAGGATATCGTGAAGCCCGGCATCAAGGAGCGCTTCGCCGCACTTCGCAATATGGGCATCCGAACCGTGATGGTGACAGGCGATAACCGGATCACCGCCGCCGCCATTGCCGCAGAGGCGGGCGTGGATGAGTTCATCGCGGAGGCAACACCCCAGAACAAGCTGGATTATATCCGCAAAGTGCAAGCAGAAGGCAGGCTGGTCGCAATGTGCGGGGACGGTACGAACGACGCCCCTGCCCTTGCCCAGGCCGATGTCGGCGTTGCCATGCAGACCGGCACTCAGGCGGCGCGCGAGGCGGGGAACATGGTGGACCTCGACAGCGACCCGACCAAGCTGATCGAGATCGTCGAAATCGGCAAGCAATTGCTGATCACGCGCGGCGCGCTCACCACCTTCTCGATCGCCAATGACATCTCGAAATACTTCGCGATCCTGCCTGCCATCTTCGTTGCCACCTACCCGCAGCTCGGCGTGCTCAACATCATGCAGCTGCGCACGCCCGAGAGCGCCATTCTCTCGGCGGTGATCTTCAACGCGCTGATCATCGTCGTGCTCGTGCCGCTCGCGCTACGCGGGGTCAAATTCCGCGCCATCGGGGCGGCGGCGCTGCTGCGGCGCAACCTGCTGGTCTACGGCGTCGGCGGCATCATCGCGCCCTTCGCGGGCATCAAAGCCATCGACATGCTGCTCGGCATCTTCCACATCTTTTCATAATCGGAACATCGATATGTCCATCGTCAGAGAAATCCGGCCCGCTTTATCGCTGGTCATCCTGTTCACTGTCTTCACCGGCTTCATCTTTCCCGAAGCCTTCACCGGCGCCATGCAGCTCGCTCTGCCCTACCAGGCCAATGGCAGCCTGATCACGCAGAACGGCCAGGTGGTCGGCTCGGCCATCATCGGCCAGAACTTCACCTCGGCGAAATATTTCCAGCCGCGCCCCTCCGCCCTCATGGGCACCGACGCAAAAGGCAATTCCATCGCCACACCCTATGACGCCAGCGAATCCGGCGCCTCCAACCTCGCCCCCAGCAGCGCCTCATTGCTTACCACCGTGCAGCAGCGCATCGCCGCCTATACCAAAGCCTACGGCCCCGGCCCCGTACCCGCCGATGCCGTAACGGCGTCCGGCTCCGGCATCGACCCCGATATCTCGCTGGCCAACGCACTGCGCCAGGCCCCCGCCGTCGCCGCCGCAAGGAAAATCCCCGCTACAACCGTCACCAACCTCGTCAACCAAATGACTCACCACGCCTTCCTCGGCATCGTCGGTACCGACCATGTCAACGTCCTGCAACTGAACCTTGCACTGGATCAGGCACCGGCATCATAAGAGGGCATGGAGAATTCAAGAATAGTAAGGCCAGGGGGCGTTGCCCCCTGGACCCCCACGAAGGGCACGGCCCTTCGAACCCGTAGAAACAGGTTTATGAGAAGGGGTCGCCCCGGGTGTTTCCAACACCTGTGGCGACCCCTTTTCATAAACCTGCCTAATGGATTCCAAAGGCGAGCCTTTGGCGGGGTCCAGGGGCAGAGCCCCTGGCCTTGCTTGCCTTGACCTCCCACCCCTCCGATGGCCGGCCGGACCCGGATGCATTGCTCGCGGCGATGCAAGTGGCGCGGCGCGGGCATTTGAAAATATTTTTGGGGGCGGCGCCTGGGGTTGGGAAGACCTGGGAGATGCTGGTTGCGGGCAATGCGAAGCGTGAGAAGAACGTGGATGTCGTTGCCGGGCTGATTGAGACGCATGGGCGAGCCGGCACGATTGAAGAAATTGGCGGGCTGGAGGTTTTGCCCAGGCTGCGCGTGGCGTATCGCGGGCAGGTTCTGGAGGAGTTCGATCTGGATGCGGCGCTCAAACGCGCACCGGCATTGCTGCTGGTGGATGAGCTGGCGCATACCAATGCGCAGGGCCTGCGGCATGCGAAAAGATGGCAGGATGTTCAGGAGATTCTCGAAGCAGGAATTGATGTCTGGACAACATTGAATGTTCAGCACCTGGAGAGTTTGAACGACCAGGTGGCGCGGATTACCGGGGTGCGGGTGGCGGAGACCATTCCGGATACGGTGCTGGATATGGCCGATGAGATCGAGCTGATCGACCTGCCGCCGGCGGAGTTGCAGACGCGGCTGACCGAGGGACGGATTTACCGGCCCGATGTCGCCTCGCGTGCGTTGAACGGGTTTTTCCGCGCGGGCAATTTGGGCGCGCTGCGGGAGATGGCGCTGCGGCGTGTGGCGCAGCGCGTGGATAAGGATGTGACGAGCTACATGCGCTCGCGCGCCATTGCGGGCCCATGGCCGGTGGCGGAACGCGTGCTGGCGCTGGTCGGGCCGGACCCGTCGGCAGACAATGTCGTACGGCATGCGGCCAGGCTGGCGGATGCGTTGCGCGCGCCGATGGTGGCGTTTCACATCGAGCGGTCGCAGGACAATATGCATGTGCAAAGCGCGCTGGATTTGATGGTGCAGCTGGGCGGCACGGTGGCGACGGTGAACGCCTCGGATATTCTGGAAGCGGTGCTGGATTACGCGACCGCGCAGAATGTTACGCATATCGTCATGGGGCGGCGGGCGCGGCCCTGGTGGTGGCGTTTCGCGCGGCGCAGCCTGAGTGAGGTACTGACGCGGCGGGCGACCGCGTTCACGCTGCATTTCGTGCCGCTGCCGGCGGCGCCGACCGCGCGGGTTGCTCCCCCCCAGACCCGCACGGAATGGGCACCCTACATCACCTCTGCGCTGTTTCTGGCGGGGGCGACATTGGCTGGGCTGGGGCTGGGGCGTTGGCTCCCGGGCGATGCGATGGGGCTAATTTTCACCGGAGTGATTGCGGGCACGGCGAGCCGCTATGGCCGCACGGTCGGGTTCGCCACGGCAATTGCCGGATTTTTTCTGTGGAACTTCTTTTTCCTGCCGCCGGTTTATACACTCTCGGTGGTCGCTCCGCCCTATGTGGTGGCGTTGCTGGTGTTTCTGCTGGTGGGGGTCGTCACCGGCACGCTGGCAGGCAAGGTTCGGGTGGAGGCGGAGGCGGCGAGCGCGCGCATTGAGGCGCTGCGGCGCATTTCACTGTTCGGGCAACGGTTTTCGCGGGCGACGACGCTGAGCGACCTGCTGCGCGGCACGGCGGAGGAAGCGGCGGGAATGACAACGGCGGGCGCGGTGCTGCTCGCGGATAAAGCTGGGCTTGAGCCGGGGGCAGCGGTGCCGCATGGCACGGTGCTGGACGATGCGGCGATGGCGGCGGCGCAATGGGCGTTTGAACATGGGATCGAGACCGGGATGGGCACAGGCACCCTGCCCTCCGTGGCCTGGCGGTTTTTGCCGATGCGGGCGAATGGCGTGGTCATCGGCGTGGTGGCAGCGAAGCCGAAGGCCGTGCCGCTCGCCCCGCTGGTGCAGAGCCTGAATGCGCTGGCGGATCAGGCGGCGATGGCGATCGAGCGCGTGCGCCTGACGACGCAGACGGCGCAGAGTGTGGCGAAGGAGGATAGCCAGAAGCTGCATACCGCCCTGCTCTCCTCGCTCAGCCATGATTTGCGCACGCCGCTCACCGCCATTCGCGGCGCGGCGGAGACGCTGGTGCAGGCGAGCGAGGCGATCGACCCGGCGACGCGGGCGGATCTGCTGGCAAGCATCGTCCAGGATACCGGGCGGATGACGAAGTTCCTGGCCAATATCATGGAAATGGCCCGTCTTGAGACCGGGGAGATCACCGCCAAGCGGGAGCGGTTGCGGTTGAGCGATGTGGTGGAGGCGGCGATCTCACGCGTACGGGGTGCCATGTATGCCGGGGTGAATATTACGGATTCGGCCGCTTTTGTGATGGCGGACCCCACGCTTTTGGAGCAGGTATTGGTGAACGTGCTGGATAATGCGGTGAAATATGCGCCGGAGGGGAGCCGGATTTCCGTCTCCGCCCTGCGGCAGGGGACGAAGGTGCAGGTGAGCGTGGCCGATGAGGGCGTTGGGATTCCGGCCGGGGAGTTGAGCGCCGTGTTCGATAGTTTTTTCAGGGCGACGCGAGGCGACCGCGTGGCGCCGGGGACGGGCTTGGGGCTGGCGATTGCCAAGGCCTTTACCGAGGCGATGGGCGGCAGCATCCGCGCGCAGAGCCCAAGGCTCGACCTGCCAGCCGATGGAGCGCCGGGAACCGTGATCACCATCGAATTGCAGGCAGCATGAATATTCCCATTGGCGTGATTCTGATCGTGGATGACGAGCCGCAGATCCACCGGTTTTTGGCCCCGGCGCTGGCGGCCTCGGGCTATGAGACGCTGCGCGCAGAGCGCGGAGATGAGGCGCTGCGCCTCGCCGCCTCGCGCGCACCGGATGCGATTCTGTTGGATCTCGGGCTGCCCGATATGGATGGCCACGAGGCGCTCGCGAAATTGCGCGAGTTTACAGACGTGCCGATCATCATTCTCTCGGCGCGCGACCGGGAGGCAGAGAAGATCAAGGCCCTGGATGCCGGGGCAGATGACTATGTGGAGAAGCCTTTTGGGCTGGGCGAGTTGCTCGCGCGTATCCGCACCGCCATGCGCCACCGGCTGCGCCAGGATAATGCCGAGAAAAAACTGACCGTCGGCGGGCTGACGATTGACCCGGTATCGCATCGCGTCACGCTGGGCGACGAGATTCTGCCGCTCACCAAACGCGAACACGCGCTGTTATTGTTGCTGGCGCGCAACCGCGGGCGGGTGCTGACGCATCGGCAGATTCTCACCGCGATCTGGGGGCATGCGCATACGGAGGATGTGGCGTATCTGCGCGTCTATATCGGCCAGCTGCGGCGCAAACTCGGCGAGGCGTTTGCGGCGTTGATTGTGACCGAGCCGGGGATTGGTTACCGGCTGGAGGATCGGGAAAACTGAGAGAAAAACGCGCCGTTATTGCAAGAAAATGACAGCGCGCTCCGAGGCTATTGCTTAACGTTTCAGGAATGCGTGAAATTCGCCGGGCGTTTTTCAACGAAGGCCGCCATGCCTTCCTTCTGGTCTTTCGTTGCGAACATCGAATGGAATAGACGGCGCTCGAAAATAATACCTTCGCGCAACGAGGATTCGAAGGCGCGTGAGACCGTTTCCTTCGTCATCATCGCAATCGGCTTGGACATGCCGGCGATGGTGGCGGCGGTTTTCAGCGCGTCCTCCAGCAGGCCATCGGCGGGGACGATACGAGCCACGAGTCCGGCGCGCTCGGCTTCCTCAGCCCCCATCATGCGGCCCGTGAGGCACATTTCCATGGCCTTGGATTTACCGATGGCGCGCGTGAGGCGCTGCGAGCCGCCCATGCCGGGCATCACGCCAAGCTTGATCTCAGGCTGGCCGAATTTCGCGGTATCGGCAGCCAGGATGAAGTCGCACATCATGGCGAGTTCGCAGCCGCCGCCCAGCGCAAAGCCCGCAACGGCGGCGATGATCGGCGTGCGCAGCGCGGTCAGACGGTCCCAGGAACTGAACCAGTCGGTGAGATAGGCATCGATATATTCCTTGTTCTGCATCTCTTTGATATCCGCACCGGCGGCGAAGGCTTTGGCCGAGCCGGTGATGACGATGCAGCCGGTATCGGGCGAACGGTCGAAAGCTTCGGCGGCGGTGACGACTTCCAGCATCAGCTGGGCGTTCAGCGCGTTCAGCGCCTGCGGGCGGTTGAGGGTGATGAGGCCGACGCGGCCATGGGTTTCAACGAGAATGGTTTCGTAGCTCATCAGATGGTTTCTCCGTTATGCGCCATTTTCAGCCAGGCTTCGGCGCGGTTGAGGTCCTGCGCGGTGGTGATTTTAAAATTCTCTTCCGAACCTAAGACCATTTCGACCGGCATGCCCAGATGCTCGGCGATCATCGCATCATCGGTGAATTCGATGCCGGGCGCCTCGCGCTGAACCCGGTGATGGGCGGCGAGGATATCGGCATAGCGGAAACCCTGGGGGGTTTGGGCGCGGTAGAGATTGGCGCGGTCGACCGTGGCGGTGATGCGCCCCGCCGCCACGCGCTTGAGCGTGTCCGCCACGGGGACGCCTGCGATGGCGGCGGGAAGCTGCCCCAACGCGGTCAGCACGGCGGAGATGGTGGCATGGGAGATGAAGGGGCGTACCGCGTCATGGATCAGCACATTCGCAGGGTTGAGATCCGCGATACCCTCGAGGCCGAGGCGCACGCTCTCCTGCCGGGTTGCGCCGCCGAACAGAGCGGGGCGCAGGTTCAGACCATGCGTCGCGGCATCGTAGAGCGCCTGGTCGTTGGGGTGGATGAGAACCTGAATCGCGCCGATTTGCGGATGGCTGGACAAGGTGAGGATGGTGCGGCGCAGGATGGCGAGCCCGGCGAGCGGAAGATATTGCTTGGGAACCGGCCCACCGACGCGAAAACCGCGTCCGGCGGCGACGATCAGGCCGATATTCATGGTGCTGGTCCCTCCCCCGTTGTGAGGGCGTGGTGAAGCATATCGGGCACGGTTGTTCAATTCGGGGGTGGTAATGACGAAAACACCGCCATGCCCTGCCAGCGCCGGGGCAGAACGATGGCTCCGAGCGTCAGGTAAAGAAACGGTTCGGCGGGCGCGGGAGACCCAGATGCTCGCGCAGCGTTGTGCCTTCATATTCCCGGCGGAAAATGCCGCGATTTTGCAACTCGGGGATCACCTGATCGACAAATTCCTCCAGCCCGGAGGGAACGGTGTGGAACATCAGGTTGAAGCCGTCCGCCGCACCGATATGCAGCCATTCCTCCATTTTATCCGCGATGTCCTTCGCCGTGCCGACGAAAGCATTGCCGCCATAGCTCCCCGCGCGCTCGGCCAGTTGGCGGACGGTGAGATTCTGGCGTCGGGCGAGGTCGATGACCCGTTCCCGGGAGGATTTGCTGGCATTGGTTTCGGGGATTTCGGGCAAAGGCCCGTCCAGCTCGAAATGCGAGGCATCGACGCCGAGCGCAATGGAAAGCGAGGCAAGCCCGCTATCGGGATGCACGAGGCTGTCGATCAGCCGCTTTTTCGCCTGCGCCTCCTCCCGCGTTTCGCCGACGATGACGAGCGCGCCGGGGAGGATTTTGAGATGGTCTGGGTTGCGGCCGATTTTCGCCATGCGGCCCTTCACATCGGCGTAGAATTCGCGCGCTGCATCGAGCGGGCCACCAGCACCGAACACCATTTCAGCGGTCTCTGCGGCGAGCTGTCGCCCGGCATCCGACGCGCCGGCCTGCACGATGACGGGCCAGCCCTGCACGGGCCGGGCGACGTTGAGCGGCCCGCGGACTTTGAAGAATTCACCTTCGTGATTCAGCACATGCATTTTTTCGGGGTCGAAGAACACGCCGGAATCCTGGTCCCGCAGGAAGGCGTCATCGGCAAAACTATCCCATAGCCCGGTGACGACGTCATAGAACTCGCGGGCGCGGCGGTAGCGCTCAGCATGGTCGAGATGCTCGTCCAACCCGAAATTACGGGCGGATTCCGGATTGCCGGTGGTCACGATATTCCACCCCGCCCGCCCGTTGCTGAGCGCATCCAGCGAGGCGAAGCGGCGCGCGACATGGAAAGGCTGGTCATAGCTGGTCGAACCCGTCGCGATGAGCCCGATGCGCGAGGTCGCTGCAGCCAAAGCGGGGAGCAGGATCATCGGGTCGAAGGACGTGACCGTGGCGCTGCGCTTGAGCGCCTGGACGGGCATGTTGAGCACGGCCAGATGGTCCGCCATGAAAAACGCGTCAAACTTGCCGCGCTCCAGCGTCTGGGCAAAATGTTTCTGGGCCGCGAAGTTAAAATTCGCGTCGGTCTGCGCGCCGGGATAGCGCCACCATGCCGTATGGATGGACACGGGGCGCATGAAGGCGCCGAGATGCAGCTGGCGGGTCTGAGACATATGAGGATCTCCTTACTAAACTGATAGATAAGATGTCGTAAGCGGCAGTTCCATAGGAGGCGGAGAATGCGGGCGGCGGTTTATGGGCATCGCGGGGCGCGCGGGGAGCGGGCTGAAAATACGATTGCGGGTTTTCTTCACGCTGTGGATTGCGGCGTGGCAGGGATCGAGACCGATATCGCCATGACCGCCGATTTCATCCCTGTGTTGCACCATGATGCGCGGCTGTCGGATGGGCGGCTAATCCGGGAGACGACATTCGCGGATTTGCCCGGCGAAATTCCCGCTCTGGCACAGGCTTTGGCGCAGGTGCCGGCCGGGGAATGGCTGCTGGAGATCAAGACCTATCCGGATGCGCCGGACGAGACTCACCCCGCCGCGTTGATGGTGGCAAAAACACTGGCCGCGATGGGCGAAATGGATCGGGGCCGGGTGAGCATTCTGGCCTTCGACTGGGCGGTCCTGCGGGCGCTGACGGCACAGGCCACGGGGCTGCGGCGCGTATGCCTCACCGCGCCCGAAACCGCCGCTTCGCGCGCAGTTTGGTGGGGGCCGGGATTTGAGCGCCTCAGCCTGCCACGCGCCGTGGCCGCCGCCGGGGTGGGAGCTTGGGCGGGATTCCACGACACCATGAGCGCGGCGGAGGTGGTTGAAGCGCATGGGCTGGGGCTGCGCGTGCTGGCCTGGACGGTGAATGAGGCGCGTGATTTCACCCGGCTGGCGCCATTGGTGGACGGAATCATCACGGATTATCCCGGGCGTTTCCTAAAATCGCCCTCGAGCGCGATAGGTTCAGATTGACGCATCCGCGCCAACCTGAACACGCTCTAAGTTTTTGATAAGAGGCAGATTCACGCTTTCGGTGGCCGCGCAAAGCGCGTCAACCTCGAGCGATCAGGCTCTAGCAGCCTCAACCTTCGGTTAAACATTGCCCGATTTTGTTGCAGTATTAGGTTGTTCGTGCGACGTTGCCCTGACGCAACTGGCTCAGAAACGCAATCAATCGCCGCTCTCGCATCGAGACGTTAGGAAATAGTGCTTAACACGGCCAAGATATCGCTTCAGCATGTGCTGAACGACAGGCGTAAACAGGTAAGAGCACGGCTGGGGGCCAGCGTGCTGCTGGCTTTGTCCTATGTCATCGTGCTCGGCTGGCATTGGATCGTGTTGTTCACGGCCGGATATTTCGCAACTCAGATCTTTGAAACCTGTGGATTTAGCGGGCCTAAGCCCTGGTTTCCTGGCAAGGGCCGCCGGGAGCGGAGGCTCGCACTGGCGGCATTGGCGCTGGGTTCCGCATTTTTTTGCGCCGAGAGCGTGCCGCTCACGCTGAAGCTGGGAAGCTGGGGGGATGTGTACGGCACGTTCGTGCTCTCCGGCGCGCTGCTGGCGACGGTGTTGACGACAATTGGCTGCCGGCCGGCCTTTCGCGCCTCGGCCATGCCGATGTTTTTGTACCTGCTGATCATGCCGGTGAATTCGATGTTCTCGCCGGACCCGCCGCAGCCGATCCTGTTGACGGTGCTGAGCTTTGGCTGCCTGTATATCATTTTCAACACCCAGCAGGTCTGGGTACGGTGGTCGCGTAGCAAGGTCGCCGAGATCCGCGCAGTCCGGCGCTATGTCGTGGAGCGGGACCAAAATGAGCGGCGGCTCTCCCGGCTAGCGCAGCTCGATGCGCTGACCGGGCTTCCGAACCGGGATGTGCTGCGCACCCGCCTCGCCGATCAGGTGAAGGACGGACCGGCGGGCGCGTTGCTGATGATCGATCTCGACGGCTTCAAATTCGTGAACGACACGCTGGGGCATTCGGCCGGGGATGAGGTGTTGCGCGAGACCGCCCGGCGGATTCAAGCGGCGGCGGGGCCGTTGGATACCGCCGCCCGGCTGGGCGGAGACGAGTTCGCGCTGCTGATGCCGGGCGCCGGGGACCCAGCAATCGCTTTGGCGAAGGCAGAGGCGCTGATCGCCCTTGTGTCGGACCCGGTCGCCCTTGAGGGACATCTGATCAATATCGGCGCAAGCATCGGCATTGTGCTGCATCCGCATCACGGCGAGGATGCCGGAGCCTTATTCGCAAATGCGGATCTGGCGCTCTATCAGGCCAAGGCCGAGGGCAAGCATTGCGCACGGGTGTATCAGCCCGAGTTGCGGGCGCGCGCCCAGGGCAAGGTGCTGCGCGATGCGGAGCTGGCCCAGGCGCTGGAGCGCTCCGAGTTCGAGATGTTCTATCAGCCGCAAATCCGGTTGAGCGATGGCAGGCTGACCGGGGCGGAGGCGCTCCTGCGCTGGCACCATCCGGTGAAGGGGCTGTTGGCACCCGGTGATTTTCTGGAAGCGCTGGAAGGCGGCTTGCTCTCCGCGCGGGTAGGCGCCTGGGCGATTGAGACATCCTGCCGGCAGGCGGCGTTATGGCGGGCGCAGGGCGCAACGCAGTTCCGGATTGGCGTGAATTTATTCGGCGCGCAGTTCCGCTCCGGCAATCTGGTGGAATGGGTGACGCGCGCCTTTTCCAGTGCCGGCCTGCCGCCGAATGCGCTGGAGCTGGAGATTACCGAGAACGTGATTCTCCGGCATGAGGATGACGTGATCGCGCCACTGCAAGAGCTGCGCGCGCTGGGGGTTGGCGTGGCGTTCGACGATTACGGGACCGGCTATGCCTCGCTCAGCATGCTGACGCGCTTCCCCGTATCGCGGTTGAAAATCGACCGGCGGTTCACCGGCGCGATTTGCGACAGCCCTGCCGATGCGGCGATCGTGCATGCGGTGATCAACCTCGCCCGGGCGCTGAACCTGCAAGTAACGGCGGAGGGTATCGAGACGCAGGCCCAGGCCGACGCGCTAGTGCGTGAGGGCTGCGATGAAGGCCAGGGCTATTACCTGGGCAAGCCGATGAGTGCTGACGAGTTTTCCCGCCGCTTTAAATTCGGTGCGGCGCTGGCGCGGGCGATATAACGCTTCGGCAAGGCCGCCCGCGCCGATTTTCCCGGTTTTTTGATCGATGCGGCATTTTGCGCTTTGCTCCAGCGCGCGGTGCGGGCAAACACCCGGCTGAGCAGATTGCCGGGCAATGTTGAGGGGAATGGGCATGGCGGATCAGGCGGATATTGTGCAGGTGCAGTCCCATGTGTTTCTGGGCACGGAACATGCGCAGAATGAGCGGCGGACCTGGATCGTGATCTGGCTTTGCGCGGCGATGATGGTGCTGGAGATCGGCGGTGGTATCTGGTTCGGCTCCATCGCGCTGGTGGCAGACGGGCTGCATATGAGCACCCATGCCGGGGCGTTGCTGCTGGCCGCCCTCGCCTATACCTTTGCCCGGCGGCATGCGCAGGACCCGCGCTTTTCCTTCGGCACGGGTAAGATGGGCGATCTGGCCGGATTTTCCTCGGCGATCATCCTGGCGATGATCTCGTTGTTGATCGGGTATGAGGCGGTCAGCCGGCTCTTCGTGCCGGTCCCGATTCATTTTTCCGAAGCGATTCCGATCGCCGCCCTCGGGCTCGTCGTGAATATCTGCTCCGCCTGGCTGCTGAGCGGCGGGCATCACCATCACGGTCATGGACATCAACACGACCACGACCACAACCACGACCACGAGCATGCGCACGAGCACCAGCACGAGCACGAAAAGACGCTGGCCGGCGGCAAGAGTGGGCGCGATAATAACATGCGCGCGGCGGTCGTGCATGTGATCGCCGATGCGGCGGTCTCGGTGCTGGTGATCGTCGGGCTGGTGCTGGCGAAAACCTTCGGCTGGATGTGGATGGACCCGCTGGCGGGCATCATCGGCGCGCTGGTGATCGCGAGCTGGGCGCTCGGGCTGATCCGCGATACCGGCGCAATTTTGCTGGATATGACGCCGGATAAGGAAATGGCCGAGCGGATGCGCCGGATGGTGGAATCCGAGGGCGACGTGCTGGCCGATTTTCATCTATGGCGGCTGGGGCCCGGACATCTGGGCGCGATCCTCTCCGTCGGCACGCGGCGAGGCAACAGCGCGGCCTATTACCGCGAAAGGCTAAGCGATTTTAAGGGGCTTTCGCATGTCACCGTGGAAGTCCGCCCCGTTTAACAAGCGCGAGGCTAGCAGAACGACCGTGCGCCAAAATGAGACGCGACTTTATTTCGTCGCGGTGAGGGTGAAGTTGACGCCGGCATTCAGCGCGACCCAGTCGCCGGTGCTCCAATCGCCCTGGCCGACGCCATAGGCGGTGCGGAGCAGGGTGATCTGCCCCTTGGCGACGGCCTGATTGCCGGAAACATCCAGCGTGAAGGGCAGTGCCAGTTTCTGCGTGACGCCGCGAATGGTGAGCGTGCCGTTGGTGACGAATTTATCGCCGCCCTGGGGCGTGAAGCCGGTCGACTGAAACACCGCCTGGGGGAAAGCCGCGCTGTCGAACCAGTCGCCATCCGGCATCGCCGTGTCGCGCTGGCTGTCGCCGGTTTTGGCGCTGGCGGTATTGATGGTGATTTTCACGCTCGCAGCGGCAGGGTTGGCAGGATCGTAGCTGATCTGCGCACTCCATTGCGTGAACTGGCCGGTAAAGGGCGTGCCGGTCTGCACACCGGAGAAGCCGAGGCTGCTCTTGGCAGGCTGCATCGTCCAGCCCGCCGCCATGGCGGGGCCGGCGGCGATTGTCGCGAGAGCCAGAAAGGCGAGTGCGGATTTCATGAACAGAACTCCTTATGGGCGGCGCGGCAGGCGCCAGAACATGCGGCGCAGCGTGTCGTCCCGCAGCCAGAAATGATGGCGCAACGCCGCCGCGGCATGCAGCGCGAACACGCCGATGAGAATATAGGCAAGCCAGCTATGGATGAAGGTCATCACCGCATCGGCGGCGTGCTTGTCCGATAGCGTGGAGAGAATCGGCAGGTCCGGCCAGGGGATAAGGCCGTAGAGCACCGTGGGAATGTTGTAAGGCGAGACGGAAACCAGCGCCCAGCCGGTGAGCGGCATCGCCAGCATAAAGAAATACAGCAGAAAATGCGTGCCGGCGGCAGCGCGGCGCTCCAGAACGGGCATGGCCTCGGGCAGAGCCGGCGGCCGGTGCGTCAGGCGCCAGAGCACGCGCAGCGCCACCGCAAAGAGCACGGTAATGCCGATGGATTTATGGAGCTGGTAGAGCTGGAACTTCAGATGAATGGGGATGGACAGATGCGCCATGGCAAGACCCATGGCGATCTGCACCAATATGCCGAGCGCGATCACCCAATGCAGGGTGATCGCCACGGAATCGTAACGCGCCTTCGGCAAGTTACTTGACAAATGCAGCGCTGATCGTGATCGCGACATCGTCGCCAATCAGCGGCACATAGGTTTTCACGCCGAAATCGCTGCGCTTCAGCGAGCCGGTGGCATTGAAGCCGATCGTGTACTGGTGCGTGAGAATGTTCACGCCGGAGGCATTGAACGTCACGTTCAGCGTCTCCGGCAGGGTCACGCCGTGGAAGGTCAGATCGCCGGTGACACGCGCCGTGTCATGCCCGGTGCGCACAATCTTGGTCGATTTGAACGTGATCGTCGGGTATTTCGCCGTGTCGAACCATTCCGGGCTGTTCAGCTCGCCATCCAGCCTGGTGTTGGTCGTGGAGATGGTGTTGGCGGGGATGGTGATGTCCAGCGTCGAGGTGCTGAGCGCTTTCGGGTTCAGCGTGAGCGTGCCGGAGACATTGGTGAACTGGCTGTACCAGGTGGTGAAGCCCATATGCCCGTTGGCCATCAGCACACGCGTGTGCAGCGGCTCGACGCTATAGGTACCGGCCTGCACATCGGCCGGGTTGGTGTTGATGGCGGCCTGGGCGTGCGCGAGGACCGGCGCCGCGAGCAGCGCCACGCTGAGCGCCAGCGATTTGAACGTATGATTCATATCCGTATCGATCCTTCGTTCGTTAAGCAGCAAGCGCTGCGATCTGCGCATGGGCGGCGGCGATGGCGGCGGGCTTCAGGTCCGGCACGGCGACACCCTCGGCACGGATGAACGTGACGTCGGTGAGGCCGATGAAGCTCAGCGCGCCCTTGAGCAGGGTCTCCTGATGGTCGAGGAACGCGGTGGGCGAACCGTCGCTGTAAACGCCGCCGCGCGACGAGGCGATGATGACTTTCTTGCCGGCCGGCAGCAAGCCCACCGGCACGCCGGCCTCGGAGTATTTGAAGGTTTTGCCGGTGACCAGCACGCGGTCGATCCACGCTTTCAGCTGGCTCGGTATGCTGAAATTATACATCGGCGCGCCGATGACGATGATGTCCGCCGCGAACAGCGCATCGATGAACCCGGCACCGGTGGCGATGTCCGCCTGGGTCTGGGTGTCGGAGGGCGGGTGACCGAACATGGCGCCGATATGGGCGGGGGAGAGATGCTGCACGGGGGCGGCGGCGAGGTCGGTATAGGTCACCTCAAGGCCCGGATGCAGGGTCTTTTCCTGCGCGACGATGGCGGCGGTCAGGCCGCGGGAGACCGAGTTTTCGCCCAGAACGCTGGAATCAATGTGCAAAAGTTTCATGGCTCGCAAATCCTCAAAATAGGTTCAGGACCACGCCGCCCGAACCTTCGGACCGGGCGGAAAATGATCTTGCCCGGCATATACGCAGGCTTGCCCCCCCTTCAAAGCCTATATATCAAGATAGATACCATCTTATTCCCCGATGGATAGGAAACCGGCAAATGCTCGACGGACTCTCTTTCGACCAGCTTCGCACCTTCATCGCCGCCGCCGAGGAGGGCAGTTTTTCTGCTGCGGGGCGGCGGCTGAACCGGGCGCAATCGGTTGTCAGCCAGACCATCGCCAATCTGGAAGGGCAGGTCGGCATTGCGTTATTCGAGCGCCAGGGGCGCTACCCTGTGCTCACCGAGGCTGGGCGGTTGCTGCTGGCGGATGCCAAGGTGGTGGCAAGCTCGGTGAGCGCGCTAAAGGCGCGGGCCAAAGGCATGGCGGGCGGCGTGGAGCCGGAACTCTCGGTGGCGGCGGATGTGATGTTCCCGAAGTCGGTGCTCACCCAGGCCGCCGCCGCCTTCGGCGCGCGCTTTTCCACCACGCCGCTGCGCATCTATGTGGAGGCGCTGGGCGGCGTGGCAAAGGCGGTGCTGGATGGGCAGTGCCAGCTGGGCGTGGTCGGCACGCTGCCGGTGGCCGTGCCGGTGCTGGCCTCCGAGCGGCTGCTGGGGGTAAAAATCGTCTTCGTCGCCGCACCTTCCCACCCTCTGGCGCAAACCGGTGGGCCGGTCACGCAATGCGACATGGCGCAGCATGTGCAGCTGGTACTGACGGATAGGACGGAACTCTCCGAGGGGCGGGAATTCCGCGTGATGTCTTCCCGCAACTGGCGGCTGGCGGATCTGGGGGCGAAGCACGCTTTTCTGCTGGCCGGGCTGGGCTGGGGCGGTATGCCCTATGAAATGGTGCAGCGCGACCTGGAAGAAGGCAGGCTGCGCGAAATCCATTTGCAGGATTTCCCGGAAACCGGCGAGATCATGGCCATGTCCGCCACCTACCGCACCGACACCCCGCCCGGCCCGGCGGGCCGCTGGTTTGTGGAGCAGCTGAAACGATTTGCGGCGGAGGGTGGCGCGGGGTGACGGGATTATTGGTGGGCGATTAGAGATTTCTGGATCGCATCGTTAGGATCGCACGCAAACGGTTGCACTCGTCTGACTCCGCTCTAACAATCATCGCCAACAAGTGAGCGACCGCTGCGTCGTGCCCATCAATATGGTGTCTCACCAGGCTTGATGACCATCGACGGTCCGCCTGCAACGCCATTAATGGTCGTTCCGCCATTATGGATCGCAGGAAAGAGCGCCTGCATGCTTTGCGGGAACGGAAACTCCGGTTTGGTCAGGCCGTCAAGTTGGGCAATCTCGGCGGCGCTCAGCGTGAGCTCTGTGGATTTGAGATTGTCCTCAAGTTGGCTCACGCGACGCGCCCCGATGATGGTTGAGGTGACACCTGGCCGCATGCGCACCCAGGCAAGCGCGATGCCGGCGACAGTGCTCTCGTGCGCCTGGGCAATCTTCTCCAGTTCGTCAATGAGTGCATATGTTTTCTCATTAAGCGGGACCATGGCGCCGCGATCAGCCTTCACCTCACCATCGTTCTTGCGCGTGTATTTTCCGCTGAGAGCGCCGCTTCTAAGCGGTGACCAGGGCGTAATACCGAGGCCCAGCTCCTGTGCCATCGGCACCAGCTCAGCTTCGACGCTACGCTGCAGCAGAGAGTATTCGATCTGCAACCCGATGAACTGTGACCAGCCGCGGAAACGCGCCGTGAGATTCGCTTCGGCGACCTTCCATGCCGGCGTGTCTGAGACGCCGATATAGCGCACTTTGCCAGAGCGGATCAGGTCTTCCAGGGCCGCCATCGTTTCCTCGATCGGCGTATGCACGTCCCAGTTATGCAGCCAGTACAGGTCGATATAGTCCGTCTGTAGGCGGCGCAGGGAATTCTCGCACTGGTTCACGATGGCCTTGCGGCCCGAGCCGCCGCCATTGGGATCGCCAAGATAGAGATTGCAGCTGAATTTGGTGGCAATGACCATGCGATCGCGGCGCGACGGATGGCGGCCGATGTGATCGCCGATGATCGTTTCCGAATGGCCCGCCGTATAACCATTTGCCGTGTCGATAAAGTTGCCGCCGGCTTCAATGAAGCGGTCCATGATTTCCTGGCATTCTTCAACAGAAGAGCCCCAGCCGTGCCCTTCGCCAAACGTCATTGCGCCGAGGCAGAGTGGGCTGACGCGCAGACCTGACCGGCCGAGCGTCAGATAATGATCTAGCGACATAGGCGTTCTCCGGTAAGATAAATAGTTCATAAAGATATATAGTTTACGACTAATATAGCTTTAATTTTGAACTAACTTAGTGGTAAGCAGACCGAATGGCAAGCAGATCCATGGTAAAACCGGATATCGCGAAGATGTGGTCGCTGCATTACCGATTCATTTCGTCGGTGATCAGGAGCGTTACGCCGGCGATTGCGGAGCTCGGTCTAGAGGCAAAGGAGCTATTCTTGCTCGCTGCGGTCGACGATCACCCGCACCCTGCCGAACTCTCCGCAGCCTGCCTGATTCCAAAGCCAACCGTGACGATGTACATAAAGCGGCTCGAATCGGCCGGCTTTCTGAAGCGCGAAATTGATAGTGCCGATCTGCGCCGGCACCGGCTGACGCTAACCGCAGAGGGCCGCAAGGTGACAAAGCGCGGAATGTCGATGATCGCCGAGGCATTCGGGCACCGCCTTGCCCGCCTCGGCGTATCTGAGCAGCAGGAGCTACACGAACTCTTGGAGAAGCTTGTGTAACGCATTAACGCTCCCAAAAGTGGCTTTTGGTGTGTAAATTTAAGAGTCCCGCAAGCTGGGTTCTGGCCAATAATAGGTCCGCCGCTCAATCTCGCGGATCGCGATTTGCTGACGAAATGCCAGTGATGAAGTACGCGTAATAACGCCATGTTGATCACTTCTTGGTTCCCCGGCCAAAGCCAGCGGGAAGTCAAAACATGCCTCAGTTCTCAATGAAAATTTCCACCCCTACACGGTCGATATTCGGTGGCACTAAACACGCCGCAGGCCCTAGGTAATTAGTGATCATCGATCCGTAGATGACATTTTTCCCATTGCTGGTGATCGCATCGATGATACCGGTCGGAAAATCACAAATTATAATTTCTCATTGACGCGTGATATTTTGCAAGCGTGCCCTGAAAATCGGTGGATATCTGCGGCTAGAGAGCAATACGGCCTCGCAGTGGAAACTTGCATCGTTCAATTTGCGCCTGCATATAATTATGCTCGGCATTTCCATCGCAGATCTATTGGTTGAGATCGGGTGGATGTCATCATAAGTTTATGGGCGACAGAGGAGGAGTGCTGTGGCGACTGCCAAAGCTGAAGATTTCATCGCAATACAGCAAGCACTGTATCGATACTGTCACGGCGTGGATCGCGGCAGGGCGGAGATTGCGAAAAGCTGCTTCTGGCCCGAGGCAACCGACCATCATGGCGATTTCGACGGGCCGGTTTTCGAATTGATCGACCGTGTTGTCGAACGTGCGGCCGCCTATCCTTACATGATGCAACACCATCTCACCAACATCATGATTTCCATCGAGGACGACCGGGCCAATGTGGAAAGCTATTTCTTGGCTCAAAATCCGGTGAGGAACCAGGATGATAACTTCATTTTGATGTTCATGGGCGGTCGCTATCTTGATCGTTTCGAACGTCGCAACGGCGAATGGAAAAGCGCCAAGCGCGAAGTCGTCATCGACTGGGCGAAGCATCTCGATGGAGCGCCCTGGCCCCGGCAGGCGGTGTTCGCCGCATCGGGCCGGGGTGATGCCGATGCGACGTACACCTTCTTTTCCTGATACGGGGCAGGCACACCTCAACCTGCGGTGCTCAGGTGATGAGGGTTGTGGCCCACTCGCCCTCGACCAGGTCGGCGATCCTCCAGTCGCAGCGGCGCGTCACCCGGGCGATGACAGGTTCCCGGTATAGTTCAAGCAAGTGTGCGGCGGAAAAGCGAAGCGCCTTCCGCCGTTTTGGTTGAAAATCCGCATACCGCCTCGCATTACCGTAACCAACGAACGCCACACGGTCTCGTCTCGACGGTTACTCACCGCATCCCACGCACCCGCCCCCCGCCGCATCATCGCAAAACATGGCGGAGGGCGCTGCGCTTTTCCGCCCTACGGTTAATACGGTTGGTACGACGCCCATCCATTCCGGCCTCGCATTAAACCAAACAAACAACAAGCTGGTGCGGGTGGGGGGAGTTGAACCCCCACGGGCCTAGGGCCCAACGGATTTTCATACCACCACGGCTTTCGCCGCCGCGGGGCGTTGCGGCCCGCGTTCGTGGTCTGGACTATCCCTTCACCATGGCGGTTTCGCCGAAGGTGCTGCCCGTCTAGTCTCTACACCTTCCCGTCGCCGGGCTTGGCTCGGGATTACCATTTTACAGGCTTCCCCGAATTTGAGCAGTTCTGCACCCGGGGTTTCCCACGGGGCACTCAACATCGTTTCTAAGTCCGGTGCGTCTACCATTCCGCCACACCCGCTACCGGGGGCGTCTATACCGGCTGCCCCCCGCTTCGCCAAGCGGCGCCCGGGCCTGAGCACCTGATATCACGGCATTGACCCGGCGCGGCCCCGCTTGGCAGCACAAGCCATGGCTAGACGACCGACCACCCCTCCCCCACCGCCGCCCGCCCCCGCCCGTCTGCAACGCCGCCTGGCGCTCGCCTTGCTGGCGTTGCGCTATCTCACCATCACCGTCATCTGGGGCGCGGTCGCCGCCGGGCTGGTGCTGCTCTGGTTCACCTGGGACATGCCGAACCCCGCCCGCGCCGTCACCACCGCCCGCCGCCCGGCCATCGTGCTGCTGGACCCGGCAGGCCATCTGGTCGCACGGTTCGGCGATGCCTCAGGCCAGGTGGTGCTGCCGGATGCGTTGCCCCCCTATGTGCCGGGCGCATTCATCGCCATTGAGGACCGGCGGTTTTACGCCCACGGCGCATTCGATACGGAAGGCGCGCTGCGCGCCGGTCTGCTGGACCTGCTGCGCCGCCGCGTCGTGCAGGGCGGCTCCACGCTCACCCAGCAAGTCGCCAAAACGCTGTTTCTGTCTGACCAGCGGACGCTGCGGCGCAAGGTACAGGAGGCCGTTATCAGCCTGTGGCTGACGCGGCATTACTCCCGGCAGGATATTCTGGGCATCTATCTCAACCGCGTCTATCTGGGAGATGGCGCTTATGGCGTGGATGCCGCGGCAAGGCTATATTTCGGTGTACCGGCCGCACAACTCACACTGGCGCAGGCGGCAATTCTGGCCGGGCTGCCGAAGGCGCCATCCTCGCTCAACCCGCTCGCCAACCCGCAGGCCGCCGCCAACCGCGCGCGCGAAGTGCTGGATGCGATGGTGGCGACACAGGCGATCACGCCCGAGCAGGAGAACGACGCCGAGCAGCAGCTGGCGGATGCCGCCTCTCCGGTCTCGCGCACCTCCTGGTTCGCGCTTTGGGTAATGGAGGCGCAGGGTGCGGCGATTCCGGAGGGCGAGGATATCACGCTCGCCACCACGCTCGATGCCGGGCTGCAAACGCTGGCGGAAGCAGCACTGGATAACACCATCGCCACGCAAGGCCCGGCCGCCAACGTCTCCCAAGGCGCGGTGGTCGTGCTGGATGCCCGCAACGGCGCGGTGCGCGCCCTGGTGGGCGGGGTGGGCGATCGTGAGGGCTACGACCGCGCGGTGCTGGCGCGGCGGCAAAGCGGCTCGGCGATCAAGCCCATCGTCTGGCTCGCGGGGCTGCGCGCCGGAATGTCCCCCGATGACACGGTCTTCGACGGGCCGCTCTACTTCCGCGGCTATCACCCGCATGACTACGACACATATTACCGCGGCAACGTCACGATGACGGAGGCGCTGGCGGATTCCATGAACACCGCCGCCATCCGAATCCTGCTGCGCGCGGGTGGGGCAAGGCGCGTCATCGCCGTGGCGCGGCTGCTGGGGCTGGACGACCATTTCCCCGATGACGCGACCATGGCGCTCGGCACCGGAGCCGTGGGCGTGATGCAGCTGGCCGGCGCCTATGCCACTTTCTTCAACGGCGGCGAACGCGTGACGCCGCATGGCGTCACCGCCATCAACGGCGCGCCCGCCACCGTGCCGCCGCCTCAGCCCGTGGTGAGTTCTGCCGATGCCGACGCCATCCAATCCATGCTCCGCGCCGTCGTCACCGGCGGCACGGGCAAGGCCGCCTTCATCCCCGGCATGTTCACTGCGGGCAAGACCGGCACGACGCAGGATTACCGGGATGCTTGGTTCGTCGGCTACGCCAATGACGACATCATCGCCGTATGGGTCGGCAATGACGACAACACGCCGACCAACAAGGTCACGGGGGGCACCATTCCCGCCACGATTTTCCACACCATCGCGGCGGGCATGGGCAGCTGAATTTTGGATTAGAGCATGAGCGCTTTAATTGCGATCATGCGCTAACTGAATTTCTGAGGGCGATTCACGTTTTCGGCTTGCTCAAGTGAGACAGCCTCAAACGATCACGCTCTAACAATCTTGTTAAAACGCCGTTATTTGAAGGCAAACCCTTGGCTTGCAAGGCGTTCCCGGCCTCGTGGCACATGACGGGCGGATGGCGGCCAATTATAGCAATGGGCAAATCGCCCGGATTCCTGCCTGGCGAAGCTGCTGACGTTAGGAATGCGATGTTGTCAAACCGGATCGAGGCGCCCGAGACACCGGATTTCCTGCGCCATGAGGGGCAGGCCGGGCATTGGATCGCCGGGTTCGACTGGTCCCACACCGCGCTTGGCCCGATCTCCCGCTGGCCGCAGAGTTTGAAATCCGCCGTTGGAATATTGGTCCGTTCGCCGGTGCCCATCGTCATGCTCTGGGGTGCCGACGGGTATATGATCTACAATGATTCCTACGCTGAATTCGCCGGCGGGCGGCACCCGCAGGCGCTGGGCAGCAAGGTGCGGGAAGGCTGGCCCGAGGTCGCGGATTTCAACGACCATGTGATGAAAACTGGGCTGGCCGGCGGCACGCTCTCCTATCGGGACCAGGAGCTGACGCTGCTGCGCAATGGCCGGCCCGAGCAGGTGTGGATGAACCTGGATTACTCGCCGGTGCTGGATGAATCCGGCAAGCCCGCAGGCGTCATCGCCATCGTGGTCGAGACCACAAGCCGGGTGACGGCGGAGCGTCAGCTGGCGGCGGAGAATGCGCGGCTGGCGCAGATGTTCGAGCAGGGCCCGAGCTTTCTCGCCATGCTGAGCGGGCCGGAGCATCAAATAGAATTCGCGAATACGAGCTACCGCAAGCTGGTCGGGGGCCGGGACGTGGTGGGCAAAACGGTGGCGGAGGCGCTGCCGGAAGTGGCAGGCCAAGGCTATATCGCGCTGCTGGATCAGGTGTATCGCAGCGGAACGGCCTTCAGCTCGACCGGTGCCAGCTATACCGTTCAGGCGACGCCAGACGGCCCGGCGGAGGAGCGCTTCGTCGACTTCGTCTACCAGCCGATCCGCGATGCGGCCGGCGCAGTGACCGGGATTTTCGTGGATGGCGTCGACGTGACCGACCGCATGGAGGGGGAGCTGGCGCTGCGCGAAGCCAATGCGATGCTGGAAGCGCGGGTGCTCGAGCGCACCGCCGAACTGCAAGCCAAGGAAGCCAGGCTTCGGACGATTTTCGAGACAAGCTACCAGTTCCAGGGCATGATCGCGACCGACGGGATGCTGCTGGATTCCAACGGAACATCCCTTACCGCGATCGGCTGCCGGCTCTCGGACGTGGCCGGGCTGTCCTTCTGGGACACGCCATGGTTCACCGGGACCGAGGGCGCGCCCGAAAAGGTCCGGGCGGCGATTTTTGCCGCCGCCGAGGGCCGGACCGTGCATGAGGAAATGCAGCTGAACCTGCCGCAAGGCGGCTGGCGATGGTTCAACCTCACGATCCGCCCGCTGCGGGATGCCGAAGGCGAGGTGCTGGCGGTGATCGCCGAGGCGGCGGAGTTCACCGAACAGCGTCAAGCCGAGGAAGCGCTCCGCCAGTCGCAGAAAATGGAGGCGGTCGGCCAGCTCACCGGCGGCCTCGCGCATGATTTCAACAACCTGCTCACCGGCGTGCTGGGCAGCCTCGAGATCATGGAAATCCGGATGGCGCAGGGCCGGGTCAAAGAGCTGGACCGCTACATCACCGTGGCGCAAGGCGCCGCCAAACGCGCCGCCGCCCTCACCCACCGGTTGCTCGCCTTCTCCCGCCGGCAGACGCTCGACCCCAAGCCGACCGACGTAAACCGGCTGGTGCTGGAAATGGACGAGCTGGTCCGCCGCAGCATGGGGCCGCAAATTGCCGTGGAGGTCGTCACCGCCGCCGGGCTATGGGGAACCCTCGTGGACCCGAACCAGCTGGAGAACGCGCTGCTCAACCTCTGCATCAACGCGCGCGACGCCATGCCCGATGGCGGGCGCCTCACCATCGAGACCTGCAATCGCTGGCTGGACGACCGCGCGGCGCATGAACGCGACCTCACCCCAGGCCAGTATATCTCCCTCTGCGTCAGCGATACTGGCAGTGGCATGCCGCCCGATGTGGTCTCCCGCGCCTTCGACCCGTTTTTCACCACCAAACCCATTGGCGAAGGCACAGGGCTTGGCCTCTCAATGGTCTACGGCTTCGCACGGCAATCCGGCGGCCAGGTGCGGATCTATTCGGAAGTCGACGGCGGGACGATGGTCTGCGTCTACCTGCCCCGGCTCTACACCCAGCAAGAGCGGGAAGCGGAAAGCCTGACCGCGCCGCCGGTGGAGCCCACCCATGACGGTGAAACCGTGCTCGTCGTCGACGACGAACCCGCCGTGCGAATGCTCGTCGTCGAGGCGCTGAGCGATCTCGGATACGTCGCCATGGAAGCCGAAGACGGACCCTCCGCCATGAAAATCCTGCGTACCGATAAATCCCTGGACCTGCTGATCACCGATGTCGGCCTGCCCGGCGGCACCAATGGCCGCCAACTCGCCGATGCCGCACGCGTCGGCCGCCCAAACCTCAAAGTGCTGTTCATTACCGGCTACGCCGAAAACGCCGCCATCGGCAACGGACAACTCACGCCCGGCATGCACGTGCTCACCAAACCTTTCACCATGGACGCGCTCAGCCGCCGCATCAAGCAGGTATTCGCCGACGATGTAAGAACGTAAGCCAGGGCTCTGCCCTGGCCTTACCGTCTTACCCTCTCAGCGAAACCGCATGGGGTCGATGGCTTGGATGATCGCCCCGGCGGGGCCGGGGTCGGTTTGTTTGACCATGGCGGCGACGAGTTCGCCGGCGGCGGGGGCGGTTTGAATGCCGTAGCCGCCTTGGCCGACGCACCAGAAGAAGCCGGGGACGGTGTTTTCCCAGCCGAAGGCGAGGCTGCGGTCTGGGGCGAAGGTGCGCAGCCCGGCCCAGGAATGTTCGACGCGGCGGACTTCGATGTCCAAAGCGTGCTGCATGCGGTCGATACCGATGGCGACGTCGAGTTCATCGGGCTGGACGTCGTGGGCGTGCATCGGGGTTTCGTCGCAGGGGGTGACCATGAGCTTGGTGCGGGCTTCGGTGCGGATATACCAGTCATGCCCGGCAGATTGGACCATCGGCCAGTTTTCCACCTGGTAGGGTGCGGGGTCGATGATGGCGGCGGTGCGGCGGCAGGGGATGAGGCCGATGGGCTGGAGCCCGGCGATCTGGGCGACTTCATCGCCCCAGGCGCCGGCGGCGTTGATGACGATGGGGGCGGTGATGATGGTGCCGTCCGAGGTTTCGACGTGCCAGTTGGAATCCTTGCGGTCGATTTTTCCGGCGCGGGCCCGCAGGAGCAGGATACCCCCGGCCTTGCGGGCGCGGCGGAGATAGAATTGGTGGAGGGCGGCGACATCCATATCGAAAGCGTCGTGTTCGATGCCGGCGCGAACGGCATAGCCATCGAGCAGGGCGGGCACCTGGGCTTTGACTTCGGCCAGCGAGATTTCCTCGATGCCGAGTTTCTGGGCGATGAGGGAGTCGAGGGCTTCGACCTGATCGGGCGGGGCGAGATAAATGATCTTGCGACCGATCGCGAGGTGGTCCGTGCCGATATCTTCAGGCGGGGCCATGAAGAAGTCGCGCGAAAGGCCGGTGAGAACGCGCACATCGGGCGGCCCGTAATTGCGGATCCAGATTGCGGCGGAGCGGCCGGTGGTGTGGTAGCCCGCTTGTTCCTCGGCTTCCACGAGGGCGACCCGATGGGTGTCACCCAGGGCGGCGGCGGCGGCGGCACCGACAATTCCGGCGCCGATGACGATGATATCGAAGGACTGGGTCATGGGAAGAAAAAATCCTTCAGGCTTGCGATGATCTGTTGCGGTTTTTCGGCGTGCAGCCAGTGGCTCGCACCTTCGACGGATTGGATAACGGCGTTGGGAAAGAGGCGGCTTATGGCGGGCTCGGCGGCGGGGCTTACGTAATCCGAGTTAGCACCATGCAGGAAGAGCGTGGGCGCGGTGTAGGGGGCGAAACCCGGCGGGTCGCGCCATTCCAGGAGGTTTGGCATGGCGGCCCCGATTTCGGGCAAAGCGATGCGCCAATGCGGGTCTTCGCCCAGTACGAGGTTGTTGAGCAGAAAGGCGCGCATGGGTGCGGCTTCCACCGCATGGGCAAGTGCTGCGTCGGCGTCGTGCCGGGTCAGGCCGGGTGTCAGCGGGATCGCCTGCATGGCATTCACATAAGCATCGTAATGGTGATCGTAAGCGACCGGGGCGATGTCCAGCACCGCCAGGCGCTCGACCAGTGCTGGCTGCGTGAGGGCGAGGGCCATCGCGGTTTTGCCGCCCAGCGAATGGCCGGCGACACGGGCGCGGCCGATGCCGAGCGCGGCACAGGTTTCCGCCACGTCCGAGGCCATGGCGGCGAAATTCATTTCGGTGCTGTGTGGGCTTTCGCCATGGTTTCTCAGGTCCATGGAGATGACCCTTGACTGCGGGGCGAGGCCGCGGCCGAGCGCGCCGAGATTTTTCCCCGTGCCGAAGAGGCCGTGGAGCAGGATGAGGGGCGGGCCCTCGCCGGTCTCAGAGGTGTTTAAAATCATAGTCACCTACCATCGCGCCTTGGGGAAAAAATCTCAAGCTTGGATCGGAATTTCATTGTTTTTTCGACGGTGCCCAGGGTTGCAGGAGGTGAATGCTTTAATTGCAATAATCTGCGGCCGGATTTTGCGCTGCCCGCGTCTTCGCAAGCGGGCCGGAAGCGATTAAAGCCCCGGCATGATCACACGCCGCTCCGCCCTTGCATTTCCCCTGGCTCTGGCCGCCCTCCCCGCCTTCGCCGATGCGGATGCGCCGCCGCTGGCGGATGCCGATACGCCGCCGCTGGCGATTGTGATGAATTCAGGCGAGGCTTCGTGCTCGGTGATCAACATGAACACGAAGCAGGTGGTGCAAACGCTGCCGACCTATCGCGAGCCCAGCCATTGGTGCCTCTCGCCGGACCGCAGCAAGCTCTATGTCTGCGATGCCAGCGGCAATGCGCTGTTCATCTTCGACCCCGTGACCGCCGCACCGCTCGGGCATGTGCGCTGCGCCGATCCCTATCAGCTCGCCTATACGCCCAATGAGAAATATCTGGTGGTGAACGCGCTGCGGCTGGACCATGTTGACGTATACGACGGGGTCACGCTGCAGCTGGTGAAACGGTTTTCGCCTGGAAAAATGCCGAGCCATCTCGATTTCTCGCCCGATTCAAGATGGAGTTTCAATTCCATGCAGGGCACGGATACACTGGTTTCCTTCGACCTGACCGACATGACGACGCGCTGGACGGCGCGCGTGGGCGATACACCGGCGGGCGTGCTTTGGCATGATGGCAAGGTGCTGGTCGCGATTATGGGTGAGAACGGGATTGTGCAGGTGGACCCGGCAAGCGGCGCGGTCCTGCGGCGGATCGCCACGGGTGAAGGGGCGCATAATATCTTTCTGACCGATGACCGGAGCGCCTTATATGTCTCCAACCGCATCGGCGGCACGCTATCCCTGCTCGACCCGCAGACATTGGAACTGAAGCGCAACTATACGCTGCCCGGCGGCCCGGATGACATCGGCATCGCCCCGGATGGAAAAATCTGGGTGGCGCTCCGGTTTGCCGAGGCGGTGGCGGTCATGGACCCGATAACGGGGCGTTATGATTCCATACCCGTCGGCCGTTCGCCGCACGGGATCTTCCTGAACACCGAACTGGCGAAGAAGGGAAAACTTACAGCGGAGGCGTTGTAAGTTTGCGGAGCGCGCTCACGACAAGGTGATAAGGCGAAATATCATCCCGTTAGCGCATCCATCTGTCCATACGTGCGGTTGCATTGCAGCAGAGTAGCAATATATCTAAAATCTAAGACAGTCTTAAAAATAGAACATAAATTTGGGCTATTTTGTGTAAAATACCCTAAAAATGGCCAAGATTGTCTAGTTCTATACAAATTACTTGTGAATATATTAAATTAATGTTTATTTGATTAAGATTAGGTCACGCCATATCAATGTCTCGACGTCATGATGAAGACGCTGACGGTGAGGTTTTTCCAATGAAAATATTATTGATCGAAGCGGATTACGCATTAGGACAATTGATCGTCGACGCCCTCGCGGAAGCGCGGCATCAGGCGATTCATGTGATGAATTACGATGTCGGTCTGGAGCGCGCGATCGTCAATGATTTCGATGCGATCGTCATCGACCGGGCGTTGGACAATAACACCGATGGGTTGAATATCGTAAAGGCCATGCGCGCGGAAGGGGATTTGACCCCGGTGCTGCTGCTCTCAGGTCTGAGCGATGTCGAAGACCGCGTTGAGGGTCTGAAAGCGGGCGCCAATGACTATATGGGCAAGCCGTTCTCGCTCGAGGAATTGGTGGCGCGGCTCGATGCGCTGTGCCGCCCGCGCAAGGCGCAACGCTTCTCTCCGAAACTCTGCGCGGGCGATGTTGAAATCGACCTGCTGAGCCGGGAAGTGACACGCGCCGGCAAACGCATTGTGTTGCCGCCCCATGAATACAAGCTGCTTGAATTCTTCATCCGCCGGCCCGGCCAGGTGGTGACGCGCCAGCAGATGCTCAAAGAAATTTGGAATTATAATTTCGACCCCGGCACCGCAATTATTGAGGTGCATCTCTCCCGCTTGCGCAAGAAGATCGACGGGCCGTTCGACCAGACCATTTTGCATACCATTCGTAATGTAGGCTTCGTGTTCCGGCCTGCTCAGCGCCAGGACAATATCGAGCGGGCCGAGCCAAAGACGCGCTATGCCGGCGCAATGGCCGAACCACGCGCGGCGCTTTAGACCCCGATCTGTTTGGCGTGAGACTGAACTTCACGCCAAACAGATCTTCCAACAAATTCTGACGATCACAACATCGCGCCCGCAACGCCGGCGCTCGTAAAAACCTGCCGTTTGCGCTAGGAAGAAACGCCATGGACCGTTTCTTCAGCATCATCGCCGGATATATCGATCAGTATGCCATTCTCCCGGTGCTGTACCATTTCGGCGGTATGGCGTGGGAGGAGCTATCCTTCGACTGGGCGCTGATCTGCGTCTACGGATTGTTCGCCGTCATCCTCACCTATGCCGTGTGCTGGCCGCTGGAGGCGATGTTTCCCATCGAGCGTTGGGACAACAAAAAAGCCGTGGCGGTGGATGTGCTCTACACGCTCATCTCCCGGGTGGGCGTGATCCCGATCGTGAGCTTCCTGCTGTTCTATCAGCTCCAGACGGATTTCTCCGGCGCGCTGGTCGATGCCGGGTTCATCCCGCCGACCCTGGAGACGATGATTCCACCGCTCTTCGGGCATCCGCTGATTACCTTCCTCGCCTATGCGCTGATCCTCGATTGCGCGGATTACTGGCGGCACCGGCTCTCGCACAGTTTTCGGGCCTGGTATGCGCTGCACGCGCTGCACCATGCACAACGGCAGATGAGCTTCTGGTCCGACGACCGGAATCATATTCTGGACGATGTGATCTCCTTCCTCTGGTTTTTCGCGATCGGGCTCGCCATCGGCATTCCGCCGCTGCAATTCCCGCTGCTGATCCTGATGCTGCGATTTCTGGAAAGCTTTTCGCACGCCAATATCAAAATCTCCTTTGGCCCGGCCGAATATCTTCTGATTTCGCCGCGCTTTCACCGGCTGCACCATGCGATAAGGGCGGCGGGGCGCAACTCCTGCAATTACGGCGCGGTGTTCCCGTTCTGGGACATGATCTTCCGCACCGCCGATTACTCCCCGGTCTGGCTGCCGACGGGCGATGCCCGCGCGCCGGAAGTGCTGGCGACCGGCGGGTATTTCGCGCAGCAGCTTGCCGGCGTGAAAATGTTCGCCAAGGCGCTGGTGCGGAGCTAGGCGCGCGCTCACCGCTTGGCAGAAGGCGGGGGAGTTAATATGAAGTCGGGCATGGAACAGAAAGTCAAAAAAGTCGTGCTGGCCTATTCGGGCGGGCTCGACACCTCGGTTATTCTTCGTTGGCTCCAGAACAGCTATGGCTGCGAGGTGGTGACCTTCACCGCCGATCTCGGCCAGGGGGAGGAGCTGGAGCCGGCGCGCAAGAAGGCCGAGCTGTTCGGGATCAAGCAGATTTTCATCGAGGATCTGCGCGAGACCTTCGTGAAGGATTTCGTATTCCCGATGTTCCGGGCCAATGCGTTGTATGAGGGGCAGTATCTGCTGGGCACCTCCATCGCCCGGCCGCTGATCGCGCAACGGCAGATCGAGATTGCCGAGATGGTGGGCGCGGATGCCGTGGCGCATGGCGCGACCGGCAAGGGCAACGACCAGGTGCGCTTCGAGCTGGGCTATTACGCGCTGAACCCGAATATCCGCGTCATCGCCCCCTGGCGGGAATGGGACCTCACCTCGCGGACCCGGCTTCTGGAATATGCCGAGCAAAACCAGATCCCCATTACCAAGGACAAGCGCGGGGAAGCGCCGTTCTCGGTGGATGCCAACCTGCTGCACTCCTCCTCGGAAGGCAAAGTGCTGGAAGACCCTGCGGTGGAGCCCGATGAGGCTGTGTATCAGCGCACCATCGCGCCGGAGGCGGCGCCGGATGTTGCAACCGTGATTTCGATCGACTTCGCGCAGGGCGATGCGGTCGGGATTAACGGCGAGGCGCTCTCCCCCGCCACGATCCTGACCCGGCTGAACGAATATGGGAAGGCGAACGGCATCGGGCGGCTGGACCTCGTCGAGAACCGGTTTGTCGGCATGAAGTCCCGCGGCGTGTATGAAACGCCGGGCGGGACGATCTTGCTGGCGGCGCATCGGGCCATCGAGTCCATCACGCTGGACCGCGAGGCGGGGCATCTGAAGGACAGCATCATGCCGCGCTATGCGGAGCTGATCTATAACGGCTTCTGGTTCTCGCCCGAGCGCCGGATGCTGCAGGCCCTCATCGACACGTCCCAGGCCTCCGTCACCGGCACGGTGCGGCTGAAGCTCTACAAGGGCAATGTGATCGTGATCGGCCGTGACAGCCCGAATTCGCTATATTCCACGCGGATGGTGACGTTTGAGGACGATGCCGGGGCATATAACCAGCAGGATGCGGCGGGTTTCATCAAGCTGAATTCACTGCGGCTGCGCCTGGGTGCCGCCATCGGGCGGCGCGGCGGCGCGCTTTAGAGCCGGATGACATTAAATCGAATCGCTTTGCGATCCGATTTAATGTCTGAATCCGCCTCTAAATCATAGCTTAGAGGGCGATTCAGACATTAAGTTGAACCGCGAGCGGTTCATCTTAATGTCATCGCACTCTAACCCGCCAGCGCCGTACGAACGGCGGTGAGCGCCGCTTCCCAATTGGCACCGTCCGGCCCGCCGGCCTGAGCCAACGTTTTGCTGCCGCCGCCCCCGGAGCCGCCAACGGCCGCAGCCGCCGCGCGCACCAGATCCACCGCGCTATGCTGGGCGGAGAGATCCTCCGAGACGGCGGTGATGATCGCCGCTTTGCCATCCTGCGTGGAGACGAGCGCCACGATGCCGGTGCCGAGATCCTTTAGAATCGCGGTGGCGATGGGCTTCAGCTCCTTGGGCGCCACCTCGCCCACATGCCGCCCGGCGAATTTAAGCCCGGCAATGTCTTCCACCGTATTCGCAGCCCCGCCCAAGGCGAGTTTTTTCTGCAGCTCGGAGACCTGACGCTCCAGGCGTTTTTTATCTTCCTGCAGCACGGCGATGCGGGCCGGGAGTTCGGTGGCCGGGGCCTTGATCGCCGCGGCAGCTTCGGCCAGCAGGCGGTTCGCATCCTCCACCGAGGCGATGGCGGCAGCACCCGCCAGCGCCTCGATGCGGCGAATACCCGCTGAGACCGCGCCTTCCGAGGTGATACGGAACAGGCCGATATCGCCCGTGCGCTGCACATGCGTGCCGCCGCAAAGCTCGATGGACCATGCGGATTTTTCGTCATCCGGCACACCCATGGAGACGACGCGGACCTCATCGCCGTATTTCTCACCGAACAGCGCCATCGCGCCGAGCTTCACGGCCTCGTCCGGCGTCATCAGCCTTGTCGTGACTTCCGCATTTTCCCGGATGCGGGCATTCACCTCGCGCTCGATGACCGCCAGTTCCTCCGGGGTGATCGGGCGAGGCTGAGAAATGTCGAAGCGCAGCCGGTCCGGCGCGTTGAGCGAGCCTTTCTGGGTGACATGCAGGCCAAGCTCACGGCGCAGCGCCTCGTGCAGCAGATGCGTGGCCGAGTGATGCGCGCGGATGGCGCCCCGGCGCGCATGGTCCACCGTAGCGAGCACGGGCTCACCGACGCGGGCCGTGCCGGATTCCACCGTGCCCAGATGGACGAAAATATCGCCCAGCTTCTTCTGCGTGTCGGTGATGCGGATGCGCAGATTATCCGGGCCAGTGAAAACCCCGGTATCGCCGACCTGCCCGCCGCTCTCCGCGTAGAACGGCGTCTGATTGAGCAGGATGGCGACGGACTGGCTGGGTACGGCCTCCTGCACCGGCTGGCCGCCCACAATGATCGCGGTGATCGTGGCTTCGGCGGCTTCCGTGGCATAGCCAAGGAACTCGGTGGCGCCCAGGCTTTCCTTCAGCTCGAACCAGACGGTTTCCGTCGCGGCCTCGCCGGAGCCGGCCCAGGCGGCGCGGGCGCGGCGGCGCTGCTCTGCCATGGCGGCGTTGAAGCCCTCCAGATCCACGGATTTACCCTGTTCGCGCAGCGCATCCTGTGTCAGGTCGAGCGGGAAGCCGAACGTGTCGTAGAGTTTGAAGGCCACCGCGCCGGAGAGGGAAGAGCCTTCGCCCAGCCGCGCCGCCTCGTCGTTCAGCAGCGCCATGCCGCGGTCCAGCATGGCGCGGAAGCGGTTCTCCTCCAGCTTCAGCGTCTCGGTGATGAGCGTCTCGGCGGCAGTGAGTTCCGGATAGGCCTGTCCCATCTGGCGCGTGAGGGCGGGCACCAGCCGGTACATCAGCGGCTCGGTGGCACCCATGAGATGCGCGTGGCGCATCGCGCGGCGCATGATGCGTCGGAGCACATAGCCGCGGCCCTCATTGGAGGGCAGCACGCCATCCGCCATGAGAAAAGAGGTGCTGCGCAAATGGTCCGCCACCACGCGATGGCTAGTTTTGAACTTCCCGTCCGGGTCCTGGCCGGTGGCCTCCGCAGAGGCGAGGATCAGGGCACGCAGCGTATCCGTGTCGTAATTATCGTGCTTGCCTTGCAGAATGGCGGCGAAGCGCTCCAGCCCCATGCCCGTATCGATGCTCGGGCGCGGCAACGGCACGCGGGTGCCGGGCGGGCCTTCCTCGTATTGCATGAATACGAGATTCCAGATTTCGATGAACCGGTCGCCATCCTCCTCCGGGCTGCCGGGCGGCCCGCCGGGGATTTTATCGCCATGGTCGTAGAAAATCTCAGAGGACGGCCCGCAGGGGCCGGTATCGCCCATGCGCCAGAAATTATCGTCCGTCGGGATTCGGATGATTTTGTCATCCCCGAGGCCCGCGATTTTTTTCCAGAGATCGGCAGCTTCGTCATCCGTATGGTAGACGGTAACGAGGAGTTTGTCCTTCGGGAGGCCAAAATCCTTCGTCAGCAGGGTCCAGGCATGGGTAATCGCCTGTTCCTTGAAATAATCGCCGAAGGAGAAATTCCCCAGCATTTCAAAGAAGGTATGGTGGCGGGCGGTGTAGCCGACATTGTCCAGATCGTTATGCTTGCCCCCGGCGCGCACGCATTTCTGGGCGGAGGTCGCACGCAGATAAGGGCGCTTCTCCTGGCCGGTAAACACGTTTTTGAACGGCACCATGCCGGAATTGGTAAAAAGCAGCGTCGGGTCGTTACGCGGAACGAGCGAGGCGCTGGGCACGACCTGATGGCCGTTGCGGGCAAAATAATTGAGGAAAGTGGCGCGGATATCGTTGCTTGTGACCATGTTAGCCCGATTACAGGCTCGCCGGGCTTTCGCCAAGTACGGGGAAACGGATGGGCGAAGCTGCGCCTTCGGCACCGTGCCGAACGCGCAGCTTCTGGCCCGGATTAATCGGCGGCTTCGCTCTCGCTCTCGGCGCTGTCATCGGCCACCAGCAGCGCCTCGGCGATGGTGGAGGACTGCTCACGGATGCGTTTTTCGATCGCATCAGCCATTTTCGGGTTGTCCCGCAGGAACTGCTTGGCGTTCTCCCGGCCCTGGCCGATGCGCTGGCTGTCATAGCTGAACCAGGCACCGGATTTCTCGACCACGCCGGCCTTCACGCCGAGATCCACCAGCTCGCCCATTTTGCTGATGCCCTCACCGAACATGATGTCGAACTCCACCTGCCGGAAAGGCGGGGCAAGCTTGTTCTTCACAACCTTCACGCGGGTATGGTTGCCGGTGACTTCCTCACGGTCCTTGATGGACCCGGTGCGACGGATTTCCATGCGGATGGAGGCATAGAATTTCAACGCGTTGCCACCGGTGGTTGTCTCCGGGTTGCCGAACATCACGCCGATTTTCAGGCGGATCTGGTTGAGGAAGATCAGCATCGTATTGCTGCGCGAGACCGAGCCGGTGATCTTGCGCAAAGCCTGGCTCATGAGGCGGGCATGCAGGCCGACATGGGCGTCCCCCATCTCGCCTTCCAACTCCGCGCGCGGCACCAGGGCGGCGACCGAGTCGATGACCAGAACATCGATCGAGCCAGAGCGCACCAGCGTATCCGCAATCTCCAGCCCCTGCTCGCCCGTATCCGGCTGGGAGATGAGGAGATTATCGACATCGACGCCCAATTTGCGGGCATAGGTCGGGTCCAGCGCGTGCTCCGCATCGACAAAAGCGCAGACGCCACCACGCTTTTGCGCTTCTGCAATCGCGTGCAAAGCGAGTGTGGTTTTACCGGAACTCTCCGGCCCGTAAATCTCGATCACCCGGCCGCGCGGCAGGCCGCCAATGCCAAGCGCCAGATCCAGCCCGAGCGAGCCCGAGGAAATCACCTCAATCGCCTCGCCCGTACCCTTGGCGCCCATACGCATGATGGAGCCTTTGCCGAAGGCCCGCTCGATCTGCGCCATGGCGGCGTCCAACGCCTTGTTTTTTTCCATATCCGGCTTCCTGCTGGTGGATGTTTCAACAGCGTCCGACATCGAATCGACCGCCGTCAAACGCCTTTTTGGTCCTGAAGCAGATACAACCATAAATTGTGTTCCTTTGAAATACCAGACGATTCGCTTGAAATCGACGCTGACATGCGAGGAACAAAATAGCAACGGGAAAATTAACCATTTGTTCTATTTTTGTTCCAGACTCTACGCAACCTCGCTACGCCGCTTCGCGGTCTGGTTCTGCGATCGCGGGCTCGGGCATCATGCGTATGTTCAGCTTCAGCGTGCTCAACAACAGGCTGGAGAGAATAACCTCGAAGCCGAGCGAGAGCGAGAGGGAGGAACTGATCGCGATGCGGGTGATCTGGTCCACGTTCAAATTTCCGAACCGCGCATGGGACCAGAGCGAGACGGCATAGCCCAGCAGCGCAGCACCGGCGGCCAGCAGCGCCAGCCCGGCAAGAATGCCGTTTTCCAACGTGAAAAGCCGCTCCACGACGCGCATGCGGTTGGATTGGGGCACCAGCCCCTCCTGCACGACATAGGCGCGGGACATGACTGCGAAGAGCATGGCCTGAACGCCGATTTCGATCATGCCCACGCAGTAGATCAACGTGCCGATGCCCAGATGCACGCCCCCCAGAGCGGGCGGGCTGAAGGTGATGAAGCCGCCGAGGACGACGCCCAGCAGGATGAGTAACAGGCCGGGATAGAAGAACAGCCAGTTCGGGCTGAACAGCAGCATGAAGCGCAGATGGCGCCAGCCGTCGCGGAACGGGCGCAGATGCGGCGGGCGGGAGCGTCCATCCGGCGCCAGCGTCGTCGGCACTTCCACGATTATCATTCCGAGCAGCGTGGCCTTGATGACCATTTCGGAGGCGAATTCCATGCCGGTGGTGCGCAGATCCATGCGCAGGAAGGCGGCGCGGGAGAAGCCGCGCAGGCCGCAATGAAAATCCTTAATAGGCGTGCGGAAGAACAAACGCCCTAAGCCTGAAAGGACCGGGTTGCCGATATGGCGGTTTTTCCAGGGCATCGCGCTCGGCAGAATGCCGCCGCGAAACCGATTGCCCATGACCAGATCCGCGCCGCCGCGCAGCTCGGCCATAAAAGCTTCCAGCGCGCTGAAATCATAGCTGTCGTCGGAATCCCCCATGATGCAGTATTTGCCGCGCGCATTCAAAACCGCGCCGTACAAGGCCGCGCCATAGCCGCGCAGCTTAATATCCACCACCCGCGCCCCGGCGCGGCGCGCAATCTCCTGGGAGCCGTCGGTCGAGCCATTATCGCCGATGATGATTTCGCCGGAGACGCCCGCGCGCTCCAGAAAGCTGCGGGCTTTCACGATGCAGCGCTCCAGCGTCTCGGCCTCGTTCAGGCAAGGCATGACGATACTCAGCTCGACGCTCATCCACACGCTCCAGGGTTAATGAAGGTAGAAATTCCAAACGAGTTTCATCGGAATATAGCCGATATCGAAAATGCCGAGTGCGATGGCAGGAAGTGCTGGCAGCAAGGGCGGCAGGGTGAAGCGCCAGCGGAAGCCGGGGATGGCGAACAGTAAAAATGGCAGCAAGGGTAAGCTGTAGCGGCCCTGCATGCCGTCGATCCAGTCTAAACCGACATTACTCCAGTTCAGGTAGAACTGAATCATCAGCAACCAGTAGGTCACACAAAGCAAAAAGCTGACGAAAAGAAAATTCACAACCATATCAACGGGCGAAATAAAGATCGGCCGACGCGAAAATATCAATCCAACGAGTGCGACTGCACCACATAGCCCCCAAATACGATAATAGGGGTCCGGCAGTACGATCTGCAAAGCGCCTAGCACACCAACCATCTCGCGCCACCGCTGGATACCCGCATATTGCAGAGTGTCCCAAGGCAAGGTGATCAACCTCGTTGGAGGTGAAAGCAAGATATGCAGATTGGCGGCAGCGTTTGTGTGGTCCATCCAGACCGTGCGGTCCCCGGTATAAAGCGGGCCCGGATGGTAGGGTTGCTTGCCGAATGGGACGACGACGAAGGCGACGATCAGCGCTACCCAAATCGCCACAGGGATGCAGGCAAGCGAAACGTCCCGCAGACGCGTGCGCAAGCCGGGCGCGAAGAAAGGCAGCAGAAATGCGCCAAGCATCAGGATATAAGGCGGTTTGGCCATGAGAAACAGCGAGAACAGTACCAGCGCGGTGATTCTGGCGCGGTGAGTGTTTCGGGTGAAGCAGGCGCAGGCAAGGCAGGCCATGCCGATCAACACGCTATCCTGCGCGACGCTACCCGCGAGGAACAGGGTCATCGGCATGATAAGAACGACCAGCAGTGCGGCCTCGCCATACGCCGTAACCCATAAAGCCGCGCAGCCGAGGCAAAGAAACGCCGCCAGCATGAAAATCCGGGCGAGCAGAAAGCAGGCGAAAGGCGGCGCGTGACATGTCAGCCCCAGCGCCAGCCCGAGCGTGGCCGGTAGATAGGCCGCCGGAAAATAGGTGGCGGTGTTCGGTGCGGAAGTGAACATCCTCGCATGGTCCGCCGGTTGCGCGCGGATCGCCAGAAAATCCTGCGCGGTGATAACGTCGCGCCCGGCAATTTCTGTCGTCGGGGCTTTAGCAGCCAGATAGATGCCGGAATCAACTTTAAGCCCGGTCAGCAGCCCAGGCTGCTGAGGGGGGGCAGCTTCAACGTCGATGCCGATCCGGCGGCCGGCCAAAATGCCCAGGTGCAGCAAAGCTGCGGCCCGGGCCAGATGTTTGGGCTCATCCGGAGACTGTCCCGGCGGGGTAATCAGCGCGGAAAGGAGGCCGACGGGGAGTGCGCAAAGAATAAAGCAAAGGATGATGGCTTGTTTGCCGGTATAGCGCTGCAAGGCATCGAACAGTCTCGACATTTACCCTCAGACGTTGCGTTGTTAACGCTCGTCTAGCTGCTTTGGACGAATCGCAAAAGATGCGCAGGTGGTTCTTTTTTAAAAAAACCACCTGCGCGTGTATTTTGTTGTCAGAATGCCAGCGTGGTTGCCTGCATCACCAGCGGCAGGGCGCGCACCTGGGCGAGTACGGCATCCGGCGTGTCGCCATCGGTGGAGACCAGGCAGATCGCGTCTTCGCCCTCGGCGGCGCGGCCGAGATGGAAGGTGGCGATGTTCACCCCGGCTTCCGCCAGCAGCATGCCGAACCGGCCGATGAAGCCTGGTTTGTCCTTGTTCGTCACGTAAAGCATGTGATGCGCGAAATCGGCCTCGACCTTGATGCCTTTGATCTCAACAAGGCGCGGGCGGCCATTGCCGATGAGCGTGCCGGCAACAGAACGGGTCTGCGTGTCGGTCGCCACCGTGATGCGCACGAGCGATTGGTAGTCGCCCACGCGGTCATGCACGGCCTCGGAGACTTCGATCCCGTGATCGCGGGCGAAGACCGGGGCGGAGACCATATTGACGCCCTCCATCACCGGGCCAAGCAGGCCGGCCAAGGCGGCGGCGCTGAGCGGGCGGTGGTTGAGCGGTGCCGCGGCCCCCTCATATTCGACGAGAACACGGCGGATCACGCCGTCCTTCGCCTGTGTGAGCTGCCCGGCAAAGCCGCCAAGCAGGCGGCAAAGCTCCATATAGGGGCGCAGGCGCGGCGCTTCCTCGGCACTCACACTCGGCATGTTCAGCGCATTGCTGACCGAGCCGGTGAGCAGGAAATCGCTGATCTGCTCGGCCACCTGCAAGGCCACATTTTCCTGCGCCTCGGTTGTCGCGGCACCCAGATGCGGGGTGGCGATGACGTTTTCCAGCCCGAAAAGCGGGCTTTCGGTCGCGGGCTCGGTCTCGAACACGTCCAGCGCCGCACCGGCGACATGGCCGGAGACCAGCGCATCGTAAAGCGCTGCCTCATCCAGCAACCCGCCGCGCGCGCAGTTGACGATCCGCACACCCTTTTTGGTTTTGGCCAGCGCCTCGCGTGAGAGGATGTTGCGCGTGGCATCCGTGAGCGGCGTGTGGATGGTGATGAAATCCGCCTTGGCGAGCACCTGGTCCAGCTCCGCTTTCTCGACGCCGAGCTGCACGGCCTTGGCTTCCGTGAGATACGGGTCATAGGCCAGGACTTTCATTTTCAGCCCGACGGCGCGGTCCGCCACAATGGAGCCGATATTGCCGCAGCCGATCAGCCCCAGCGTTTTAGCCGTGAGTTCCACGCCCATGAAGCGATTCTTCTCCCACTTGCCCGCCTTGGTGGAGGCGCTGGCCTCCGGCAGCTGGCGGGCCAGCGCGAACATCAGCGCGATGGCGTGTTCGGCGGTGGTGATGGCATTGCCGAACGGCGTGTTCATCACCACCACGCCACGCGACGTGGCGGATTTGACGTCCACGTTATCGACGCCGATGCCGGCACGGCCAACGACTTTGAGCTTCGTCGCGGCTTCCAGCACTTCCCGCGTGACCTTGGTGGCGGAGCGGATGGCGAGACCGTCATAGTCGCCGATGATGGCGCGCAGATCGGCCGGGGAGAGGCCGGTCTTCACGTCGACTTCGACGCCGCGTTCCTTGAATATCTCAATCGCAGCCGGCGACAGTTTATCGCTGATTAAAACCTTAACCATGTGGGGATTTCCTTAAAATTCTTTGGAGACGGCGTCGATCGCGTAGTCGATCCAGGGCAGCAGGGCCGCAATATCCGAGGTCTCGACCGTAGCCCCTCCCCAAATGCGCAGGCCGGGCGGCGCATCGCGATAGGCGCCCGCATCCAGCGCCACTTTCTCTTTCTCCAGCAGCGATGCCACGGCTTTCGCAGCCTTGGCCTGCGCCTCGGCATCCAGCGCGGTGAACCAGGGGGCGGCGATGGCGAGGCAGATGGAGGTGCAGGAGCGGGTTTCAGGCGTTTCCGCCAGGAATTTCACCCGTTCATTACCCTCAACCCAATCGGCGATGGCTTTGAGATTGCCCTCCGAACGCGCGATGAGGCCCGGCAGCCCGCCAATGCCCTCCGCCCAGCGCAGCCCGTCCAGCGCATCCTCCACGCAGAGCATGGAAGGGGTGTTGATCGTCTCGCCCACAAAAATGCCTTCGATCAGCTTGCCGCCGGAGGTGAGGCGGAAGATTTTCGGCAGCGGCCAGGCGGGTTTATAAGTGAGCAGCCGCTCAACGGCGCGCGGAGAGAGGGCGAGCATCCCATGCCCGGCCTCGCCGCCCAGCACTTTCTGCCAGCTCCAGGTGACGACATCGAGCTTGCTCCAGGGCAGGTCCATGGCAAAGGCGGCGGAGGTGGAATCGGCGAAAACGAGGCCTTCGCGGTCATCCGGAATAAAATCGCCATTCGGGAACCGCACGCCGGAGGTCGTGCCGTTCCAGGCCAGCACGACGTCATGCGAGAAGTCGATGGCCGCAATGTCGGGCAGCTTGCCGTAAGGCGCGGCAATCACGCGGGCATCGGGCAGTTTGAGCTGTTTGACCACGTCGGTCGCCCAGGCTTCGGAAAAACTTTCATGGGCCAGCACGTCCACGGGCCGGGCGCCCAGCATGGACCAAAGGGCCATTTCAATCGCCCCGGTATCCGAGGCGGGGACAATGCCAAGGCGCCAACCTTCGGGCAGGCCGAGGATTTGCGCGGACAGTGAGATGACCTCGGCCAGCTTGGCCTTCGGCCCCTTGGCGCGGTGGCTGCGGCCCAATGCAGCGCCTTCGAGCGCCGCCAGGCTGAAGCCCGGACGCTTGGCGCAAGGCCCCGATGAAAAATTAGGATTCTGTGGACGTGCCACCGGCTTGGCGGCAACAGAAAAATCTGCCATAAAAACTCTCCCTTACAGAAGAAAAGCGTCCCATTGGGGGGACGTGACCCGGCTAGCCCTCTAGCGGGATTCCACTTGCTCCGCAATACTCGCCGCAACAACGCAAGGCCCTGCTCCGAACATGACAGACCTCGACAATATCGACCGCGCGATCCTCCGGCTGATCGCCACCGATGCCTCGCTCTCGCTAAACGACATTGCCGATAAGGTCGGGCTGACCGCGACCCCGTGCTGGAAGCGGATCAAGCGGATGGAGGAAACCGGCGTCATCCGCGCGCGGATTGCGGTGCTCGATGCGGATAAGCTCGGCCTGCCGGTATCGGTATTCGTCTCGGTCGAGACCTCTGACCATTCGGCGGAATGGCTGGCCCGTTTTGCCGATACGGTGGCGGGCACGCCCGAGATCGTCGGCGCATGGCGGATGAGCGGGGATGTGGATTATCTGCTCCATGTCATCGTGCCGGATATCGCGGCCTATGATGCGTTCTACCGTAAGCTCATTGCCGCCGTGCCGCTGCGTAACGTCTCATCGCGTTTTGCCATGGAGCGGATGAAGGACGGAGCATTGCCGATTTAGATTTTTGCGCGCGGGGCGAAGAAAGATGCGATTTGTTTCGGGTTGACGATAAGACGCTACGAAGCGTTGCTGACAATGGGTTAGCGGCCCTGCCTGGCCTGCGCGCATGAGGAAAGGTGCCGGCCATGGACCCGCTTGAGGCGCTGGCAAGCGAGGCGTTCCGCCGCGTGGCGGATGCGCAGACCTCGCGCGGCAACCAGGTGCGGCTGCTGCGGGACGGGCCGCAAACCTTCGCCGCCTGGCTGGAGGCCATCGGCCGGGCAGAGCGCTATGTGCATCTGGAAAACTACATCATTCAGGAGGATGCGACCGGCGGCGCCTTTGCCGAGGCGCTGATCGCCGCTGCCGGGCGCGGGGTGGAATGTCTCGTGCTGTATGACTGGCTGGGTTGCCTCACCCGCACGTCGGCCCGGTTCTGGCAGAAGCTGCGCGATGCCGGGGTGGAGGTGCGGCGCTATAACCCGCCGCAGCTCGGCAACCCGCTGCGCTGGATCAGCCGGGACCATCGCAAAGTGCTCTGCGTGGATGGGCGCGTCGCCTTCACCGGCGGCTTATGCATCGGGCATGACTGGATGGGCGATCCCGCGCGCGGCATTCCGCCCTGGCGAGATACGGCCATTGAGATCACAGGCCCTGCCGTGGCGCAGATTGGGGCGGCCTTTCTCGATAGCTGGGAGGCGGCGGGCAGCCGGCGGGTGAAGGGCGCAAACCTCCCGGAAGTGCAAAGCGACGGGCCGGGCGAAGACGAAAACGGCCTCGAAGTCTCGGTACTGGCCGGACGGCCGGAGAGCATGGGGCTGTACCGTCTGGAGCAGCTGGTGGCCGAAATCGTGAAGCATTCCCTCTGGCTCACGGACGGGTATTTCGTGGCGACCACCGCCTATGTGCGCGTGCTGGCCGGGGCCGCACGGGCCGGGGTGGATGTGCGGCTGCTGGTGCCGGGTTCCTCCAACTGGCCGCTGGTGGGCGCACTCTCCAAATCCGCCTACCGGCCTTTGCTGCAGGCGGGGGTGCGCGTCTTCGAATGGAACGGGCCGATGGTCCATGCCAAGACGGCGGTGGCCGATGGCTGCTGGACGCGGATCGGCTCAAGCAATTCCAACCTTGCAAGCTGGGTCTCCAACCGTGAGCTGGACGTAACGGTGAAAGACCATGAACTCGCCGCTCAGATGCAGGCGATGTTCGAGGAGGACATGCAGAACGCGACGGAAGTCGTGCTGGTGCGCGGGCGCACCGGCGGGCGCAAGCCGGTGGGCGGAAATGCCAAGCCTTCCGCCACCAGCGCGGGTCGCTTGCTCTCCGGGGCGATCGGGCTTGGCAGCACGCTCACCGCCTCCTTCACGCATCGCCGGAATCTGCAGCCGGCGGAGGGGCTGGTGGTGATGGGCGGCGGGGCGGCGCTGATCGTGCTCGGGCTCATCGCCGTGCTGTTTCCGCATCTCATCGCCTGGGTGGTTGCGGTGGCGGCGTTCTGGCCGGGGGCTGGGCTGCTGGCCCATGCCTGGCGGCTATGGCGCCACCAGGACAGCGATGTGGATAGGGATAAAGTTGGATAGGCTGAAGATCATCAGCTGGAACCTGCTGCATTCAGTGGGCGCCGGGGTGGAGCATGTGCAGAACATGATCGCCCAGCACCAGCCGGACCTGCTGCTGATGCAGGAGGCGATGTTGAAGATCGATGCGCTGCCGGAGCTGCTCGGCGGGTGTTACGCCCGCGTGGCGTTGCCGGGGCGCCAGCACGGGCTGGCCGCGTGGAGCCCGCACCCTTTTCATGCGCCGGCGCGCAGCGTGAAGCTGCAACGCGGCCTGATCGTGCGCCGGGTGTGCCAGATCATCGAGCTGGAGGCTTTCACGGTGGCGAATGTGCATCTCTCGCACGGGCAGGTGCTGAACCGGCGGCAGCTTCGCCGGATTTCCAGCCTGTTGCCCGCGCAGGCGGCGATATTGGGGGATTGCAACATGGTCGGCGCGCCGTTTCTCCCCGGATTTACGGATGTGGGCGGGCGGCAGGCGACGCATTTAATGAAAGAGCTGGTGCCGCTCCGGCTGGATCGCTGCTTTATCCGCGGGTTGCGCTGCGAGTCGGCGCAGGCGCTGAATCGGGGCGCCTCGGACCATTGCCCGCTGCTGGTGGTGCTGGCACGCGCGTAACATGGGAGGGGCAGCGCCGCGCCCATCGCCCCTTGGCCTGCCCGGCTGAACATGGCAACTGACTCACTGACCGGACTCGGAGGTGCAGAGGTTGAGCGACTTATTCGAAAGCGGCGGGGCCGAGCAGAAATATTCCGCCAAGGATATCGAGGTTCTCGAAGGCTTAGAGCCGGTCCGCCGCCGCCCGGGCATGTATATCGGCGGGACGGATGAAAACGCCCTGCACCATCTGGCGGCCGAAATCCTCGACAATTCGATGGACGAGGCTGTGGCGGGACATGCGACGCTGATCGAATTCACCCTGGCCGCGGGCAACCAGATCACGGTTCGCGATAATGGGCGCGGGATTCCGGTGGACCCGCATCCGAAGTTTAAGAACAAATCCGCATTGGAAGTCATTCTCACCACGCTGCATTCCGGCGGCAAGTTTTCCGGCAAGGCCTATGCGACCTCCGGCGGTTTGCACGGCGTGGGCTCCTCTGTGGTGAATGCGCTCTCTTCATCCTTCACCGCCGAGGTGGCGCGCGACAAGAAGCTCTACCGCCAGGATTTTGCGCGCGGCCTGCCGGTGACGAAGCTCATCGAGGTCGGCCCGGTGCAGAACCGGCGCGGGACGAGCATACGCTTCGTGCCGGATACGCAGATTTTCGGGGATAAGGCGTTCTCCCCTGCCCGGCTTTACCGGCTTTGCCGCTCGAAGGCGTATCTGTTCCGCGGCGTGCGGATCAAATGGGCCTGCGATCCCGCCTTGCTGAAGGCCGATTCGGAGGTGCCGGAGGCGGCGGAGCTGCATTTCCCCGGCGGGTTGCGGGATTCCCTGGCGGCGGATCTGGGCGAGACGCCGCAGGTGTTGCCGGAGATCTGGGCGGGCGAGGCCAAATTGCCCGCGGGGCCGGATGGCTCGGACCAGGGCAAGCTGGAATGGGCCTGCGCCTGGGTGGAACGCGGCGAAGCCAGCCTGGACACCTATTGCAACACGGTGCCGACACCGCTCGGCGGCACGCATGAAGCAGGTTTCCGCGCGGCTTTGCTGAAAGGCCTGCGCGGCTGGGCGGAAAGCCGGGGAAACAAGCGCGGCGCGCAGCTGATCGGCGAGGATGTGACGGGCGCGCTGGCGGCAAAATTCTCGCTCTTTATTCGCGAGCCGCAATTTCAAGGACAAACCAAGGACAAGCTCACCAACCCGGAAGCGGGCAAGCTCACCGAGGTTTCACTGCGCGACCGGTTCGACCATTTTCTGGCGGGCGATCCGGTGAATGCGGACAACCTGCTGGCATTTGTCATCGACCGTGCGGAGGAGCGCATCCGGCGCAAGGAGCTGAAGGACACCCCGCGCAAATCCGCCACCAGGCGGTTGCGGCTGCCGGGCAAACTTGCCGATTGCAGCACGGAAAACGCCGAGGGCACCGAACTTTTTCTGGTGGAGGGCGATAGCGCGGGCGGCTCTGCCAAACAGGCGCGTAACCGCAACACGCAAGCCATTCTGCCCCTGCGCGGCAAGATTTTGAACGTCGCTTCGGCATCGGTTGAAAAGCTGCGGCAGAACCAGGAGTTGAAGGATCTGATCGAGGCGCTGGGTTGCGGCGTCGGCAACAACTTCAATCGCGCCAATCTGCGGTATGAGCGCGTCATCATCATGACCGACGCGGATGTGGACGGCGCGCATATCGCCTCGCTGCTGATGACGTTTTTCTACCGCGAACTGCCGGAGCTGATCCGCCACGGCCATGTCTATCTCGCGCAGCCGCCGCTCTATCGCATCACGCAGGGCGCCAAGAGTGTGTATGCGATGGATGACGCCGCGCGCGAGAAGATCGTGAAAACCTTCAAGCCCGGCACGAAAATCGAAGTGAGCCGCTTCAAAGGTCTCGGCGAAATGCCGCCGGCGATTTTGAAGGATACGACGATGGACCCAAAAAAGCGCACGCTGCTGCGGATCATCGCATCGCCCGAAACGCGGGCCGCGACATCGGACATGGTGGAGAGCCTGATGGGCAAACGGCCCGAGCTGCGCTTTGCATTTATCCAGGAAAATGCGGGGAGCGTGACGGAGCTCGACATATAAGACGCGGGCTTGGCTCACGATGTGGCCGTTTCTTGTCGTATCGGATCGTATCGTCATTGCGAGCGCAGCGACGCAATCCATCTTGCTTTCTGTACGCATGTGCAAAGATGGATTGCTTCGCTGCGCTCGCAATGACGGGTTTTTGTCCTGTTTTCGAAATAAACTAACCCTGCGCCTTGGCGAAATTCACTTCATACAGCACCGTATCGGTTTCAAACACCGCGCTATGCCAGGCAGCGGGTTCAAAATGAATCACCACGCCGGGGCGTAGCGCAATCTCTCCATCCGCACAGGTAAGAACACCCTTTCCTTCGGCGACGAAGAAAAACTGCTCGAAATCATGTTCATGCCGTGCGGCTAGCGTACCGGCTTTTACGCAAACGCGTTTGAAATCGCCGCCGGCGCCGGGAATGACGCGGCGGTCGGCCTTTTCATCGCCGTACGGCGCAATCTCGTCCCAATGAAAATGCGTGGTGGTGGTCATTGCAGATTTCTCCAAAAACAACCCAACAAAAAATGCAGCCCGGGTTGCCCCAGGCTGCATTTTTATCGCCCTGCGTAGTGAACGCAACTCAGGTCGGCGTTCAGACCATCTTTTTCAGCGAGGGGGAAGCCTTGAAGCGCACGGTCTTGCCGGCCTTGACCTTGATCTCTTCGCCGGTGCGCGGGTTCACGCCCTTGCGAGCCTTGGTCTTGCGCACGGTAAAGGTGCCGAAGCTTGGCAGCGTGAACTTCCCGTTCTTCTTCATTTCCTTCACGATCGCCTCGATCAGCTCAGCGGCCGCGCGATTCGCGGCAACGCCGGTGATCTCGGCGGAGTTCTGGATAACTTCAGCAATAAACGCTTTCGACATTGGTAGCCTCTTTCCTGTTGCACGTCCGGGCCCGGCTTTCGTGCCAGACCGCTGCAGTTAACTAAAAAAACGCTCGGGCCGCTCACCAGAGACCAGGCGCGTCGGCAAACAACTAGCCTGCACCTATGATAAACGCCAGAGCAATCAAAGCGTTGATTGAAAAAATTGTGGATATCTGCGGAAAAATGGTGCCCAGGACCGGAATCGAACCAGTGACACTGCGATTTTCAGTCGCATGCTCTACCAACTGAGCTACCTGGGCACACTGCAACGGGTGCCTAAACCAACACGGCCCCCGTTTCAACCCCGCTGGTGCTGTCACAGGGAATTGAACCCTGGACCTCTTCATTACCAATGAAGTGCTCTACCCCTGAGCTATGACAGCATAAGCGCGGATAACGCGCCCTATAATGCCGCCTTTGCCCGGGTGCAACAGGGGGCGCCCAAGAAGACCTTGACGCGGCCGCCTCGGGACGGCTTGAAGAAGCTATGCAAGAGCAGAATCCTCCTACCAAGGCCGAGCGCGCGGCTGCCGCCCGCGCCGCAAGCAAGGCGGCGGCTGAGGCGCAGGCGCTGCGGGCCAACCTGCTCCGGCGCAAGGCACAGGCGCGCGCGCTGCAACCCGGCCCTGCCGCCCCCACCCAAGAGCCTAAGGAAGGACCCGAAACATGCCGGTGATGCCAGACCATTGGATTCGCAAACTCGCCACCGAATCGGGCATGATCGAGCCGTTCGTAGAGACTCAGAAGCGTGACGGGGTGATCTCCTACGGGTTGTCCTCCTATGGCTACGATGCCCGGTGTGCGGAGCATTTCAAGATTTTCACGAATGTGGACAGTGCGGTGGTGGACCCCAAGGCATTCAATCCCTCCAGCTTCGTGGACCGCACCGGGCCGGTCTGCATCATCCCGCCCAATAGCTTCGCACTGACCCATACCGTCGAATATTTCCGGATCCCGCGCGACGTGCTGGTGATCTGCCTGGGTAAATCAACCTATGCGCGCTGCGGGATCATTGTGAACGTGACGCCGCTGGAACCTGAATGGGAGGGGCAGGTGACGATCGAGATTTCCAACACCACCCCCCTGCCCGCCAAGATTTATGCCGGCGAAGGCATTTGCCAGTTTCTGTTTCTGCAGGGCTCCAGCCCCTGCGAGGTCTCCTATGCCGATAAAGCCGGTAAATATATGGGGCAGCGCGGCGTTTCCTTGCCTAGGATGTAAACATGGACTCGATTCGACTTAACGGCGGCGTGCCGCTCTCCGGCACGATACATATTTCCGGCGCGAAGAATGCGGCGCTGCCGCTGATGACCTGCGGGCTGCTCACCGATGAACGGCTGGTGCTGGGGAATGTCGCCAAGCTGGCGGACCTTGCCACCATGGCGGAGCTGCTGGCCCAGCACGGGATTGCGGTGGAGCCGGACGGGCGCACGCTCTCGCTCGGCGGGCGCATCACCAATACCGAGGCGCCTTATGATATCGTGCGCAAGATGCGCGCCTCCATCCTGGTGCTGGGACCATTGCTGGCGCGCTGCGGAGAGGCGCGGGTTTCCCTGCCCGGCGGCTGCGCCATCGGCACACGGCCTGTGGATTTGCATCTGAAGGGTCTGGAGGCCATGGGGGCCACGATCAAGCTGGATGCCGGGTATATCGACGCGGTGGCGCCACGCGGCCTGCATGGCGCAAATATCGTGTTTCCGTTTGTCTCCGTGGGCGCCACCGAAAATCTGCTGATGGCGGCAAGCCTGGCGGAAGGCATTACGGTGCTGAAAAACGCTGCGCGCGAGCCTGAAATTTCGGATCTGGCAAAATGCCTCATCGCCATGGGCGCGGATATTGAAGGTGTGGGCACCGATACCCTGACCATCATTGGCCAGAAGGCGCTGCATGGGGCGCGGCACGAGATTTTGCCGGACCGGATCGAGACCGGAACCTATGCCTGCGCCGCGGCAATTACGGGCGGCAAAATCCTGCTCCAGAATGCCCGGGCGGAAGATCTGGGCGCGGTGCTGGCCTCCCTCACCGAGGCAGGCGTGGTCATCACCCCGGCCGAGCACGGGTTCTGGGTGGAGCGGGCGAACGGGCTGCATGGCATCGACGTGATGACCGAGCCCTTCCCGGGCTTCCCGACCGATATGCAGGCGCAGTTCATGGCGCTGATGGCGGTGGCGGAGGGCGCCTCCATGGTGACGGAGACGATTTTCGAGAACCGCTTCATGCATGTGCCGGAGCTGAACCGCATGGGCGCGCGCATTAATGCACATGGCTCCTCCGCGATCATCCGCGGCGTGAAGCAGCTCTCCGGCGCGCCGGTGATGGCGACGGATTTGCGCGCCTCGGTCTCGCTGGTGCTGGCCGGGCTGGCCGCGCATGGGGAGACCACGATCAGCCGGGTGTATCATCTGGACCGGGGCTACGAGGCGGTGGAGCAGAAGCTGGCGGCCTGCGGCGCGCGGATCGAGCGGGTAGGTTAGGGCAACATCGGATGGGTTGGAGCCACTTGCTTCCAACCAATCCGAGGAAATTGCTCGCCCAACGTAAGTTAGTGCGTTTTCCCGCCAGGTGAAAAAACGCTAATCCGCCATTGCATACTGCCCGGAGACCGGCGGGTTGGCGGCATTGCGTTTCCGGTTTCGCCACAGGCGCTGCGCCGGGCGCTCGATGAGGTAGTGCGTCACGCTTGCCATACCGATCAACGCCGTGATGAACACAATTTCCCGCACGACAAAGAGCAGCGAGAGCGGCGGGTCCCAGCTGGTCCACCAGATGACTCCATAAGCCTCAAGAAACGGAAAATGGATCAGGTAAATCGAGAACGAAATTTTACCCAGAAAGAACGGCACTCTCATGCCAAGCAGGCGCGAGATGAGACCTGCTTCATAAGACAGCATCCAGATCAATCCGGCGCCGGAAAGCACGACGAGTTGGATATCGTATTGAATGCAGGCCCAGCCGAGCAAGGCGGTTGCCACGATTTCGCCCAGCATCGCCATGCGTTGGGGCAGGATAAACCGTATCGCCACCCCGCCCAGTACCATCCCGAGGGCGAAATCGCTCCACCCCCGGACGATACAGCGCCAGTCAAACCACGCATTGTCGTAGATGCTCTGGATGTGCCAGTCGAGAAAGGCCGCGAGCAAAACAAGCGGCGCGAGCAAGGCAAGAGGCAAGCGGCGCAGCAGCACGAGTGCTGGATAAAACAGCATATAGCAGGAAAGCTCGACAGCGGCCGACCAGCTCGGCGGATTCCAGAATCCGTGTGTCAGGCCGATATAAGGCTGGATCAGCAGCGCCACGATCGGCAGCGTATGCCAAAGAGAAATCTCGTTACGCCAGACAATCGAAAAATAGACGAGCGGCGCCATCACTGCCAGCACGCAAAGATGCATGGGATAGATGCGCAGAACCCGCCGCAACGCGAAATCTGCAAGTCCGGAAAAGCGCAGATTTTGATAGACGCGCGTTAGAATGAACCCGCTCAGCACGAAAAAAATATCCACCCCCGTGAAACCGAGATACATCCGCTTGGAAATTGGGCCGAGATGGGGAAAACGGTAAAACACGGCCAGATGCGCGCTGACGACCCATAGCGCCGCAACGCCGCGTATGGCCGTCAAAGATCTGACTTCGCGCAAGTTCCGCTCCTTACTGGATTCGATCTGGTGTCAGGATGGAGAATTCCGGTTTGCAGCCCGACGGGCCCTGCGCCTCGCCCCCCGCAACGGCGCGTTTTTTGCCGATGCTTTTACCGCGCAGAAACCGTTGTGCGGGCTGCTCGATCCATCGGTTCGTGAGAGTGGAAAGGCCAATGAGCACCGCTAAATAACACGCCTCCCGCATGCCGAACATCGCGTTGAGCTGGGGGTTCCAGCCGACCGGCCAGAGCCGGGCGAACACGTCGATCAGCGGGTAATGGATCAGATAAATCGAAAACGATATCCTGCCGAGAAAAAAGAACAAACCTGTGCTGAGGATTCGCGCGATCGGACCGATACTCTCCCCCAGCATCCAGATCAGCGCCCCGGCGGCGAGCGGGACAGGCGGCAGCGAAACGCGAAGGATGGACCTGGCCAGCACCGCAACGGCGGCAAGCTCCACAATAAGGACAAGCACGCGCGGCACAGTGACCCTCACCGCAAGCAGGCCGAGGGCCATGCCGAGCGCGAAGCCATGCCAGCCGCGCTGGACACAGAGCCAGCCTGTCCATTGGTCCGGATGGATCACCTGGAACCGCCATTCGGTATACCCCGCCGCCAGAACCAGCAGCGCGACAGCAACGATTGGCAAACGGCGAAGCAGGAATAACGCGAAGGGGAAGAGCAGGTAGCAGGACATCTCCACCCCGGCGGACCAGGTAACGCCGTTCCAGAAACCATGGGTGATGCCGAAAAACGGATGCACGAGCAGCGCCACCTCGGGCAGCGTGCGCCAATCCGCAGTGTTAGCGGGCCAGATAATGGAAAAATAGGTCATCCCCGCCATGGCGGCGAGCACGGTGAGGTGCAGCGGATAGATGCGCAGGATGCGGCGCAGGGCGAAATCCTTGAGCCCGCCAGGCGTCAGATCGAGATAGACGGTAGTGAGGATGAAGCCGCTGAGGACGAAAAAAATATCGACGCCCGAATACCCCATGTAAAGCCTCTGGATCGGCCGTGTCATCTGGGACGGCAGAAACATAAACAGGACGATGTGGTGGCACATCACGTAAAGCGCAGCGACGCCGCGTATGGCGGTGAGGGAGCGGATTTCCCGCAATGTCAGCTTCCTTGTGTCGAGTTCGCTATGTTTGAACACGCCAAACAAACATGCGCAACGGTTTTATCAACCGAAAATTGCAAAACTACCCCTCCTCATCCTCCTCGGTTTCGGGCTTGGCGGGCAAGGCATAGCCCTCTGAGAGCCAGCGGCCGAGATCGACATCGGCGCAGCGCTTCGAGCAGAAGGGTTTGTGGGCCTCGTCGGTGGGTTTTTTACAGATTGGGCAACGATTCATGTGTGCAGGTCCTCACATCATACCAACGCGCCGGGCGGCGGCAAAAACAACCCTTAAATGATCCGCCATTCTTATGGCAGCTGATACAAAGGCGGGCGGATGCGTCGCCGGACGATTTCAGCGAAGCCCAGATGGGAGAAGCCGAGGAACTCGGGTTTCAGAAAATCCCGCGCCAAAGCAGTTTTCAAAGGCTCGGCCAGCTTCGCGCGGGCTGCCGGCTTCATGCCCGCAAAGTCGATCAGAATGCCGCCGGAGAGGTTGCGCAGCACGATCTGGCGGCAGATTTCCGGGATGATGGCGAGGTTTAGCGCCAGAGGTTGTGTATCGCTGGCAGCGCCGGCATCGATATCGAGCATCGTGGCGGCGGGTGCGGGGGTGATGTGCATTCTCGCCCCCAAGGGCAGCGCCGCGATGGGCTCGGCGAGACTGGCGATCTCGTCTTCGAGGATGGGATCGAAGGCTTGCGGGTCATGGCGCATCCGGTCGGCCAAAGCGGGGCGGAGCTTGGCGATGAACGCGTAATCATCCACGCGGATGTCGGCGGCCGGATAACGTTCGGCCAGTTCCAGCAGCGGGCCGGAGCCTCGGCGCAGCAGGCCGGGCTTATCGGCGGGCGTGTTCTTCACCACGGCCAAACGCGGGCCTTTATCGCCCTGGGCGGCGCGGGTGACGCGCACGGCGAGATAGGTGCCGATAGGCTGGGATTTGCCACCCGCGCTATCCGGCAGAAACCCGGTTTGCGTGCCGAGCTGAACGAAGCGCCCGGCCATAGCGGGGAGCACGGCCTCCACCCGGCCGGTATAGATATCGCCCACGCCGTCCGGCGCGGATTCCTGCCAGAGCCAGTATTCCCGCAGCACGTCACCGTCGAGCAAAGCGATCCGCGCGGTGTCATCCCGCGCGGAGACCGCGATTACTTCCAACCGAGCCCCCGCAGGAGCGACGCGGTCTCGTGCAGCGGCAGGCCGACGACGGCGGAATAGGAGCCGGAGATGAAATCAATGAAGGCGGCGGCCTGGCCCTGGATGGCATAACCGCCCGCCTTGCCCTGCCATTCCCCGCCAGCGAGATACGCTTCGATCTGCGCCGCATCCAGCCGGGCGAAGCCAACGGACGAGGCGACGGTGCGCGAGGCGATGCGGCCATCCGGCGCGCGGATGGCGATGCCGGTATAGACCTTATGGCGGCGACCGGAGAGCAGGTTCAGGCATTTTTCCGCCTGTTCCCGGGTTTCGGCTTTGGGGAGAATGCGGCTGCCGGCAGCGACCACGGTATCCGCCGCGATGACAAAACCCTCGCCTTGCACCAGCTTGGTCAGCGCCATGCGCAGCGCATAGGCGCGCGGCGGCTCGCCTTTTATGGGAGTCTCGTCGATGTCGGGGGCGATGATCTCATCCGGCGTGATGCCGATCTGTCGCAGCAAGGCCAGCCGGCGCGGGCTGGCCGAGGCCAGAATTATTTGAAGCGGAATGTGATCCGACCCTTGGTGAGGTCGTAGGGGGTCATCTCGACATTGACGCGGTCGCCGGCCAGCACGCGGATACGGTTTTTGCGCATCTTGCCGCTGGTATGGGCGAGAATCACGTGCTCATTGTCGAGCTTGACCCGGAACATCGCATTGGGAAGCAGCTCAGTGACCATGCCGCTGAACTCGATCA
>Ga0116227_10001260_pt1 | contig 55893 bp, 49 predicted proteins | sample S1TSphgellanicum_FD_89693 | JGI IMG/M metagenome (GOLD analysis project Ga0116227, IMG submission 89693) | Host-associated microbial communities from peat moss isolated from Minnesota, USA - S1T2_Fb - Sphagnum magellanicum MG | ecosystem: Host-associated > Plants > Peat moss > Unclassified...
GGGCGGCGGTCTGGCGCTGCTGAAAACCGGTGACCGCGTCCGCATCAGCCTGAAGGAGCGCAGCGCCAATCTGCTGGTCAGCGATGAGGAACTGGCCGAGCGCCGCGCCGCTCTGGTCGATGCGCCTTACGCCTTCCCCGAAAGCCAGACGCCCTGGCAGGAAATCCACCGCCGCGAGACCGGCCAGTTCGCTGACGGCGCCGTGCTGGAAAGCGCGGTCAAATATCAGCGCGTGGCGCAGGTCCACGGCGTGCCGCGCGACAGCCACTGATGCTTGCCACACCAGCAAAGCTGCGCATCATTGAGCGCTCTCGCCGGGACAGTCTCGGCGAGGGTCCGGTGTGGTGCCCGCAAGATCGCGCGCTCTATTGGGTCGATATCATCGGGCAGAAGGTCAATCGCCTTGGGCTGGATGATGGCGCTGTGGCCGATTGGGACTGCCCCGAGATGATCGGCTGGCTGCTGCCCCGCGCGCAAGGCGGCTTTATCGCCGGCCTCAAGAGCGGTTTCCACACGCTGGCCCTCGAACCCTTCGCGCTGGAGCCCATCCATGCGCCCGAGCCCGACCGGCCCGGCAACCGTATGAACGATGCCTGTGTCGATGCGCGCGGGCGCATCTGGGCGGGCACGATGCAGATGGACGGGCAGGGGGCGGGTGGACACCTGTATCGCCTCGATGCCGATCTTTCGGTGCGTCAGGTCGATGCGGGCTATCACATTGCCAATGGTCCCACGATCAGCGGCGATGGCGCTACGCTCTATCACACCGACAGCCTGCTGGGGCGCGTCTATCGCTTCACCATCGGTCCCGATGGTGAACTGGGCCCGCGCGAAACCTTCCTGCAATTCCCGGAAGAATGGGGGTCGCCCGACGGCATGTGCTGTGACAGCGCAGGCGGCATCTGGATCGCGCATTGGGGCGCGGGCTGCATCAGCCGCTTCCTGCCCGATGGCACGCGGGAGCGCTTTATCGAACTGCCCGCCAGCCAGATCACCAAATGCGTCTTTGCGGGCGACCAGCTGGACCGCATGTTCGTGACCAGCGCCGCCGATGGCGTGGATGAAGACAACGCCGGCTGCCTGTTCGAGGTGGAGACCGGCTTTACCGGCCTGCCGCCTCACAATTTCGCGGGCTGAACGCAACAAGACATCGTGCGCGGGGAGGCACGGCACTGGCCAGTGCCCCTGCGTCGACATGAAGGGAGAAGGGGATGCAACTCTCAAGCCTGGATCTGGCGATGGTGGGGGCCTATGCGGTCTTCATCTTCGTGCTGGCTCAAGTCGTGTCGCGGCGCAAGGCCGGGCATGAAACCGACACCACCGACTATTTTCTGGCCAGCAAGTCGCTGCCATGGTGGGCCATCGGCGCCTCGCTGATCGCGGCCAACATTTCGGCCGAGCAGATCGTGGGCATGGCGGGCTCCGGCTATGCCATTGGCCTTGCCATCGCCAGCTATGAATGGATGGCGGCGGCAACCCTGCTGATCGTGGCCAAATTCTTCCTGCCGATCTTCCTCAAGCATGACATCACCACCATGCCCCAGTTTCTGGAGCAGCGCTTCGGTCCCCGCCTGCGCGCGGTGATGGCGGTGTTCTGGCTGGTGCTGTATGTCTTCGTCAATCTGACCTCGATCATCTGGCTGGGCTCGATTGCCGTGGTGCAGGTGGCGGGTGTCAATCAGGACGTCGCGCTGGCCGGGCTGGGCATTTTCGCGCTGCTCTATCAGATCCGTGGCGGCCTCAAGGCCGTGGCGCTGACCGACATCGTGCAGGTCGCGCTGCTGGTGACGGGCGGCCTCATCATCGCCTGGCTGACGCTGGGCAAGATCGGCGGCGGCGATGTGTTCCATGGCTGGAGCACGCTGGTGGCCAAGGTTCCCGATCACTTCCATATGATCCTGAAGTCGGGCGATCCGCATTACAAGGATCTGCCCGGCCTGTCGGTGATCATCGGCGGCATGTGGATCGCCAACATCGCCTATTGGGGCTGCAACCAGTACATCATCCAGCGCGGCCTTGCCGCCAAGAGCCTGCAGGAAGCGCAGCGCGGCATGGTGCTGGCCGGTTTCCTCAAGCTGATCATGCCGGTCATCATCGTGCTGCCGGGCATTGCCGCCGTGATGCTGGCGCCCGATCTGGGCAAGCCCGATCTCGCCTATCCCACCATGATGCGCATGCTGCCGCCCGGCCTGCTGGGCCTGGTCTTCGCTGCGCTGGTGGCGGCCATCGTCGCTTCCACCGCCAGCAAGATCAACTCGATCGCCACCATCTTCACGCTCGACGTCTATGCCAAATGGTTCGCCCATGGGCAGAAGAGCGAGACCCATCTGGTGCGCGTGGGCCGCATTGCCGCCAGCGTCTCGATCGTGATCGCGATCCTGACGGCGCGCCCGCTGCTGGGCAGCCTCGATCAGGCGTTCCAGTATATTCAGGAGTTCTCCGGCTTCGTCACGCCGGGCATCACGGTGATCTTCCTGCTCGGCCTGTTCTGGCCGCGCGCGACGGAGAATGGCGCGCTGATGGGCGCCATCGCCTCGGTGATCCTGAGCATCTTCTTCCGCTTCAGCGGGATCGAGGCCCTGAGCGCGATCCCCTTCATGAACCGCATGCTGATTATCTTTGCCCTGTCGCTGGTGCTGGCGGTGGTGGTGTCGCTGGCGCGTCCGGCGGCGGCGGGTTCGAACCGCATCCGGCTGGATACGGTCGATTTCAGCACGACGAAGGGCTTCAATCTGGCCGCAGTGCTGATCCTGGTCATTCTGGCGATGCTGTATGGAGTGTGGTGGTAATATGGCGAGCAAGATGACTCAGGGCGCATTTCTGGGTGTCGACTGGGGCACCACCAATCGGCGGGTCTATCGCTTTGCCGAGGACGGCACGATTGAGGCCAGCGAGCGCGACGACAAGGGCCTGCTCTCGGTCGCGCCGGGCACCTTTCCGGCCGAGGCGGCGGCGATCCGCGCGCAATTCGGTGATCTGCCGATGCTGTGTGCGGGGATGGTCGGTTCGGCCAAGGGCTGGGCCAATGTGCCTTATGTCTCCTGCCCGGCAGGCACTCAGGCGCTGGCCGAGGGGCTGCACTGGGTCGAGCCGGGCCGCACCGCCATCGTGCCCGGCCTGTCGATTGCCGAGGGGCAGACAGGCGATGTGATGCGCGGCGAAGAGGTGCAACTGCTGGGCGCGGTGGCCGCCGGTCTGGCGCCTGCCGATGGCCTGCTGTGTCAGCCGGGCACCCATTGCAAATGGGCCCGGATGCGCGGCGAGACCGTCACCCATTTCTCCACGAGCATGACGGGCGAGATGTTCGCCCTGCTCAAGGCCCACAGCCTGATCGGCAGCTTCCTTTCGGGTGAGGTCTCCGATGGCCCGGCCTTCCGCAGCGGCGTGGCCGATGGGCTGGACAGCCGCCTGCTGCGCCATCTGTTTGGCGTGCGCGCGGCGGCTCTGCTGGGGCTGCGCGCTGAGGAAGACTGTGCCGCCTACACCAGCGGCTTGCTGATCGGCAGCGACATTGCCAGCCGCGCGCTGGCCAAGCGGGAGGAGGTCTATGTGCTGGCCGACCCCTATCTGGGCGGGCTCTACGCCGCCGCTATCGAGGAGGCGGGCGGGCGCGCCATTGCGGTCGACAGCCATGCCAGCTTCGCCGCCGGAATTTTGCAGATCTGGAAGGAATGCGCATGACCATCACCGCCGATTTTACCGAAGCCATGGGCCGCTGCCCGCTGGTGGCCATCCTGCGCGGCGTGCGCCCTGACGAGATCATCGACATGGCCGATGGGCTGGTCGAGGCCGGTTTCACCATGATCGAGGTGCCGCTCAACTCGCCCGACCCGCTCGATTCCATCGGGCTGATCGCCAAGCGCTATGACCGCCATGTGCTGGTGGGCGCGGGCACCATGCTGAGCGTCGAGGATGTCGCCAATGTCACCGAGCGTGGCGGGCGCCTGATGGTCTCGCCCAACAGCAACCCTGCGGTGATCAGCGCGGCGGTGGCGGCGGGCATGGCCGCTCTGCCGGGCTATTTCACGCCGACCGAGGCTTTTGCGGCTTTGGAAGCGGGCGCGCATGGCCTGAAGCTCTTCCCCGCCGAGGGTGCCAGCCCCGCCGTGCTCAAGGCGCAGCGCGCGGTGCTGCCCAAGAGCGTGCCGGTGCTGGCCGTGGGCGGCGTGAGTGTCGACAATCTGGGCGAGTGGATGGCGGCGGGCGCGGCGGGTGCCGGGCTGGGCGGCTCGCTCTACAAGGTGGGCAACAGCGCCGAGACCGTGCGCGCGCGGGCTGTGGCCTTCGTGGCGGCCTATAAGAAAGCTATAGCATAAGTTGGCGATAGCATCTTCGCGGTTCATGTCTGATTTATTGTGCATCTGCACAAATTCAGGCATGAACTGTGGAGAATGAACATCTGTTCATGATAAATCGACGCGGCTTCTTTGGGCACTGTCACAATTGCCCTGAATGCGAAACATTGCGGTGCTATCAGGATCAGGCGAATCGTCAAAAGGCGATCGTTATGAGAGGATGACCCATGTTCGACGAAATCGACGCGGCCTATTATCGTGTAAGGGCAGATGAGGAGCGCGAGAAAGCGCAATCCCCCAATGCCAGACTCGCTGAACGGCATCGCCGTCGCGCATCCGCCTTTGAGGCGAAAGCCAGAGCCTTGCTGGAGCGTCCCGCAGCTCTGGTATGATGAGCGCGCGGTGTGCAGGACCGCTGTGCTGAGCGCATGATGATGGGCCCGGTTGCCGATGCGGCCGGGCCCATTGTTATGGCACCGGAAGGCCCGCACGGCAGGCGCGGCGACCCTCTGTTACATTGTCGCACCGGCAAAATTTAACCTTTTATCAGCCATGTTCACGGATATGCCAATGCGGAGGGAAAGCCGGATCAGCCAGGGTCAGGCTGGTCTCCTTTGGGATATACGCCGATGACACTTTCCCTTGGCAGCGTGGCCAGCACCGCTTCCTCGCTTCTCGACACACTGACCGGTGGCGCTCAGGCAGCACCCGCAGCCAACCCCACGCAGGCCACCGCGACCACGCCCGCAAAGGCGCATCACGGCGGCCATCACCATGGCAGCGGCGGCACCCAGTCCTTCAGCGACATTCTCAGCGCCCTGACCAACCCGACTTCGTCCAACCCGACCTCGACCGGCACGGCGTCGAGCAACATCACCAACCTGCTCGGCTGATCGATCCGTCTCATGCTGCCGACCCATCATCACTGCAGGGCAGGGGCGTGATCCGCACCGAAGCCATCGCTCTGGGGCCGATCCTGCCGATCGACCTGCCCGCGCTGTGCATGTGGGACGACGATCCGGAGATCACCCGGCTCAACCGGCCCTATCTGCCCCAGAATCTGCAGCGGCAGAGCGATTTCTGGCTCAATGCCGGTGGGGATCGGGCCCGGGTCTTCTTCGCGATCCGCCGCATGGGCAATGCCGACATCATCGGCCATGTCCAAATCATGGAGATCGAGCCGATCCACCGCTCGGCCTGCCTGGGCATTCTGATCGGCAAGAAGGAGCAGCGCGGCCTGGGCTATGGCCGACAGGCGATGCAGCTGGCGATCGATTATTGCTGGCGCCACCTCAATTTGCGGCGGCTGTCGTTGCGGGTGCACAGCAGCAACGCCGCCGCCATCGCGCTGTACCGGCAACTGGGCTTCGAGATCGAAGGCGTGCTGCGTCAGGCCGAATTCATCGATGGCGACTGGACCGATATCACCATGATGGCGCTGCTCCACCCGAAGCGGTGACCGGCCCTTTCAGGCCATCACCGCGCCAGAGTCAGCGGCGACAGGCGCCCGTCCCGCCGCTCCAGCGACCAGAGCGGCGCCCCCGGGTCGAGATCGCGCGCCGGGCGGGGGGCTTCCAGTCCGTCGACAGCCCAGGACAGGCGCTGCCACGGGCTGGCCTTGTCCTGAAGCAACTGGCCCAGCACATCGTCGAACAGGTCATGCGTGTTCCGCCCGCGCCACATGTTGCGCGACAGGCGAAAGTCCCGCGCATAATCGGCCCATGCGGTGAAGCGGCGCTGCACATCGCGCGCCGCATCCAGCACGAAATGCCACATGCGCTCTTCCGAGATCCAGCCCATCACCCAGCCCGAGCGCGCCACCATCACCGCGCGGGCGGCATCGAAGCCAATGAGATCGGCGCCGCGAATGCCGTCGAGATCGGCCTGAATGGCATCAATCCGCCAGATTTCCTCCAGCGCATCGGGGTTTTCCTGAGCCGCCTCGCGCAGTTCCTCGCGCCGCGCGGCGATGGCGGGGCGGCGCAGCAGGCTGTAGCGGCGCAGATCCAGCCCGTGCGAGCGCCGATGCCCCTCGGCCCCCAGCCATGACAGGACGCGCAGCAGATCCTCCTCGCTCTCGACCGACCAGCCCTCCTTGAGCATTTTGGCGAGCTGTTCGATGGTGCTCGGCGTCCGGGGCGGCAGGGCGTTGACGGGCACCTCCTGCATGACATGATAGGGCGCGCCCAGCGCATAGGCCCAGCTTTGGGCCGCGCTCCATGCGGGCGGATTGCCGATCTGGATGATCTTGCCGGCGGGCTGGTTCATTGCGCTGCTCCTGCGCGATAGGTCTGGATGGGCGAGAGGCTGCCGTCCTTATAGACGATCTGGACGCTCACCATGCGCGTGCCCGCCGGGGCGGAGACGGAGATGGGCACATCGGGGCCGATGGAGGTGGGCCATGCGTTGGCATTGGCGGGAACGTGGAACACCTCATCGGGCGTGTCGCGATCGACGCCGTAATGCACTTCCTTCACCGCCGCTGCGCTGGTGACGATCTGCGTGAAATAGATCAGCACCTTGCCATCGAAGGGGCGCAGGGACACCCATTGCGGCATGGTCTGGTCCAGAACATTGCGCGCCTGCTGTTCGGGAGCGGTGCTGGAGATGCTTTTCCCGGAGCCCAAAAGTCCGAAGCCGTGGGACTGATAGCCGATGCCGATCACCGCGAGGAGGAGGCCGAATACCAAGGAAATCTGCCTTTCCGAGAGCTTCCGGGGCGGATTGCGGTGTGGCTCGGGCGGAGATGCCACCTCTGGCGCGATCAGCGGCGCGCCTTCCACCGCCTCGCGCAGCAGAGCCAGCGGGCGCGGATCGAAGCGTTCGAACAGGAACTCGCCATGGTCGAGCAGCTCGCGCATCAACGCGCGGGCCTCATCCTTCTGCGCCTTGTCGAGCCCGCCTTCGGGCAGCGCCGTGCGCAGCCCCAGCGCATAGCTGGCGGCGATCTCATCAGGCGCGGCGGCGCGGCGCACCAGCGCCTCATACCAGTCCTCGGCGGCGACGCGGGTCAGCAGGATGGAATGCGCCTGCGGATTGCCGCGCGCCACCGTGCTTTGTGCGTCGCGCCAGTCGCAGCGCCTGACCAGATGGCGGAACAACTCGGGCGAGAGCGAGCGTTGCAGCGCCATATTCTCGAACAGGGCGATGCCGATGGTTTCCAGCAAGGGATCGCCGGGCCGGTGTTCTGTGAAAAGCGCATCGACCGCCGCTATGGCGCAGACGACATCACCGGCCTCGCGGAAAGCGGTGATCTGCAGCAGGGCCGCCCTGATGGCCGCCGCCTGTTCCTCGGAGATGGCCGGCCCGCCGGGCGTATCCTCGGGGGATGAGGGCGCGGCCTGAATGCGCTCATAGGCTTCGCGCAGGGCCTGAAAACCCTCCGGATCGTCCTCGGGATTGACCGATTTGAGCTTGCGCGCATAGGCGCGGCGGATGCTGTCGGCGTCGCTGGTGGGCTCGATGCCCAGCAGGGCCCAATCACTGGCCTGCGTCATATCGCTGGTCGTCTCACTCATGGGATGCGGTTCGTTTCGATCATCTCGATCAGGGCCTCAAGCCGTGCCGAGATCGTGCTGGTCTGCTCGCGGTCTTCCTCGGCCAGCGCGGCTTCGAGCAGGGCGATCTGGCCGCCGAGCTGTTCGCGATGCACGCCGAGGCTTTCCTCATAGGTGCGCTCGGCCCGGGCGATCAGCAGGCGGCTCCGGGCCTTTTCGCGGTCGGGCAGGCGCAGATGGGTGAGGGCGGCCATACGCTCGGCAATCTCGTCCTGAGTCAGCACGCCCGCATGCTGCTCGATGATGATCTGCTCGGCCACGCCATCGACAAGGCTCTTGGCCGAGACCTGCAGCAGGCCGTTGATATCATAGGTGAAGCGGATCTCGATGCTCTGCTCCTCGCGCTTGCGGGGCTGCAGCTTCAGCTCCAGTCTGCCCAGCGGGATGTTGTCCTTCACCAGACGGCTTTCGCCCTGAAAGATCCGCACATCGACCTGCTTCTGGAAATCCTGCATCGGGGTGACGGTCTGCTTGCGGCTGACGGGCACCACCGTGTTGCGCTCGATGATCGGCAGCAGACGGCCCGAGCTGACGCCGGCCGCGCCCAGCGATTCCACCACCTCGATCCCCAGCGTGTAGGGCGCGACATCGGTCAGCACCACATCGTCGAGCGCGGTGTCGCGCATCTTGAGGCCCGCCTGAACCGCCGCGCCCAGCGCCACCACCTGATCGGGATCGATGCTGTGCAGCGGAAAACGCCCGAACAGCGTGGTGGCCAGCTTGCGCACGGCGGGCATGCGCGTCGCCCCGCCCGCCAGCACGACATGGGCCAGATCCTCGCTGCGGATGCGGCTGTCCGACAGGGCACGCGCCACGGGGCGGCGCAGGCGTTCCAGCAGCGGTTCGGCGAGATGCGCAAAAATCCGCGCATCGAGCACCGCCTTGCGGTTTTGCCCGGCGACATCGACCTCCATCACCGCTTGCGGCGCATGGTCCAGCGCGCGCCTTGCCTGTTCGGCGGCGCGGCGCAGGCGGGCGTGCAGCGAACCATCCTGCGCGGACTCATCCTGCAGCGCGGGCAGGTCCAGCCCGGTGGTCTGGGCGAACCAGGCGATGATGGCGGCGTCGAAATCCTCGCCGCCAAGATAATTGTCGCCTGCCGTGGCGCGCACTTCCATCACGCCCTCGAACAGGTCGATCACCGAGACGTCGAAGGTGCCGCCGCCCAGATCGAAGACCAGAATCTTGCCCTCGCGCCCCGCCTGCCTTTCATGCAAGCCGTAAGCCAGAGCGGCGGCGGTCGGCTCGTTGAGCACGCGTTCCACGCGCAGCCCGGCCATTTCGCCCGCCACCTTGGTCGCCTTGCGCTGCGCGTCGTTGAAATAGGCCGGGACGGTGATGACTGCCTCCTCCACCGCTTCGCCAAGAAAGGCCTCGGCATCGGCCTTGAGCGCGCGCAGCACGAAAGAGGACAGTTCCTCGGCGCGGAAGCTGCGGTCGCCCAGTGTCAGGCTGCGGCTGGTGCCCATCAATCGCTTGAACACCGAGGCGGAGTGCCGCGGATGGCTGACCAGCCGCTCCCGCGCGGCGGCGCCGACCAGAATCTCGCCATTGCGGTCGAGGCTGACCACCGAAGGGGTGAGAACATCGCCCAGCGCATTGGGGATCAGCACCGCTTCCCCATCACGCCAAGCAGAAACCAGACTGTTCGTCGTACCGAGGTCTATTCCGATGATCATGCAAGCCTATCCCAGTGCTAGCGGGGCATAAAAGCACCGGAGCGGAGCGTCAATCACACCCTTGCTTGCTTTCGTATGCCTTGCGGCCATTGCTGGCCTGTGTGCGGCAGGATCGGGGTTTGACATGGCGCGCCTTCAAAGCGCGCGACTTATTGTATCGTGCTGGCTCGCGGGGCAGGTTTATTGGCTGCGCATTTGAGTAAGGCGCATGGCGTAACCGCAGGCCGCTCATCTGCCACGGCTGCGCCCATTTCCAGCACGATCCATCGGCGCGGGACGCGGTGTTATGAGCTTTGCGGTGTCATCACCGGGCCCTTGCAATGCTACGCCCCTTTCGCAAGCGTCTGAAAGGCTGGGCAGAGGGGCATGGAGCCGTTAGGAAGGCCGCCATGATGCGCCTCGTCACTTTTCTTCTCGCCCTTATGCTGGCGGTGCCGGCCCTTGCTCAGGATACCGATCCGATCCTCGCCTCGACCCAGGCGCTGGATCAGGCCGCCACGGAATATCAGGCCATCGATGCCGCGCTGAACGGCAGGGCCGGGGCCAGTCAGGCGCAGGCGCTGAAAGACCGTGCCGCCGCCGTGAAGCAGACGGCGAACGATCAGGTCGAGGCCTTGCAGACGCAGCTCCAGCTGGTCGATGCGCGGGTGGCGCAGCTTGGCCCGGTCACCCCCGGCGTGGTCGAGGCACCCGACATTCAGGCCCAGCGCAAATTGCTGGCACAGCAACGCTCGACCGTGGATTCCGCGATCAAGCGCGGCAAGCTGCTGTCCACCGAGGCCGACCAGCTCAACACTGAAATCGCGCAAAATCAGGCCGATGCCTTTTCCGAGAAGATGTCTGTGCGCGTGGCTTCGCCGCTCAGCGGGCAGTTCTGGGGGCCGCTGATCCGCTCGGTGCCGCGTGACAGCCGCCGCTTCTCCGGCTTCCTCTCCGCCGAGGCCCATGCGATCCTGCAAGGCATGAAGAGCGGCGGCATGCCCGCCGCCGTGCTGGGCCTGCTGGTGGCTTTCGTGCTGATCGGCCCGGCGAGGCTGAGTTTGCGCGCAGCCGGGCGCCGCTATGTGATCGAGCGCGTGCCGGGCAGCCGTATCCGTCGCTCCACGCTGGCCTTGTGGCTGGCGGTGGTGGGCACGCTGCTGCCCACGCTGGCGGTGGTGGCGGCTTTGGCAGGGCTGCGTGCCGGGGATATGCTGGCGCCCGCATGGGACCAGCAGAGCAAGCTCTTCCAGATCTTCAGCATGATCGCCGCGCTGATCTTCGCGCTGGGCGGAGCGCTGTTGCAGCGGCGCCAGCCATCATGGCGGCTGATCTCCATTTCCGACGATTCCGCGCATCGCCTGCGCCCGCTCACCTTTGCCGCATCGGCGGTGACGATGGTGGGCGCGCTGATGATGGTGGTGCGCGACGGCATGGGAGCCAGCGGCCCGCTGCAGGCGGCCGTCGATGCGGCGATAACGCTGATCTACATTGCGCTGGTGATGGGCATTCTGGTCGCCGGGGCCCGCGCCCGCGCCCATGCTCACAGCGTGCGCGCCCAGAGCGGGCAGAGCGAGGCCGAGGAAAGCGGCGAGCAGTCGGTAATGGCCTTTCTGTCACTGGCCGCCTGGGGCCTGTTGATCCTTTCGGTGATCTCGCTGCTGACCGGCTATATCGCCTTTGCCTTGTTCCTTGTGCGCTTCATGGTGTGGATGGCGGTGGTGGCCTCGGCGCTCTATCTGCTGCTGATCGCGGTGGATGACATCTGCAATGCGGTGTTCGATCGCGAGGGACGGCTGGCCGACACTTTCTCGCAGGGTTTTGGCATCCGCCGCAGCCTGATCGACCAGTTCGGCGTGGCCCTGTCCGCCTTGCTGCGGGTGCTGCTGATCCTGCTGGCGATCGGCATGGTGTCGAGCCCTGTCGGCTCGAATGTGTCGAGCATTTTCGATCAGTTGGGCCAGATTGCTCAGGGCGTGACCATCGGCTCGGTCACCATTTCGCCCGGCGCCATCCTGCGCGCGCTGGCGGTACTGGCGGTTGGCATGTTCATGGTGCGCGGGCTGCAGCGCTGGCTGACGGGGCGCTATCTGCCCGCCACCGATCTGGATTCGGGCGCGCAGAATTCCATCGCCATGGTGGTGCGCTACACCGGCCTCATTCTGGTGGTGCTGTGGACCTTTGCCTCGCTGGGCATCGGGGTGGAGCGCATCGCGCTGCTGCTTTCGGCCCTGTCGGTCGGCATCGGTTTCGGCCTTCAGGCGATCACGCAGAACTTCGTCTCCGGCCTGATCCTGCTGGCCGAGCGCCCGGTCAAGATCGGCGACTGGGTGAAGATCGGCGATCAGGAGGGGGACGTCAAACGCATCAGCGTGCGCGCCACCGAAATCCAGATCGCGGACCGCTCGACCCTGATCGTCCCCAATTCCGAGCTGATCACCAAGAGCATCGTCAACAAGACGCTGTCCGATCCGCTGGGGCGCATCCAGCTGCAATTCTCGGTGCCGCTGGGCAGCGATGTGGAGCAGGTGCGCAGCATCGTGATGGGGATCTATGCCGACCAGCCCGCCGTGCTGGACGACCCCAAGCCCAGCCTGTTCATCGACACGATTGTCGATGGACGGATCAATTTCAACGGCTTTGCCTTCGTCGCCTCGCCGCGTCTGGTCTATGGCACGCGCAGCGAGATCTGGTTCAATCTGCTCTCGCAACTGCCTGCGGCGGGGATCGAGCTGGGTACGACGCCCCAGCAGGTGCAATGGATCGGCTCACCCTCCGGTGAGGCGGGGCCTCATCCGGAGGACAATGGCTGACACTTACTGCGCGCTGTTCGGCACGGGGCAGATGGTGAAGGGGCTGGGCTTCTTGCCCTCCTTCTCCTCGGTCATGGCCTCGATCACGAATTCGAACAGGCCAGCCATGTTCTGGGCGGGCATCGGCTGGATCAGCGGCAGCACCCGGCCGATCGCGTTGCAGGCTTTCAGCTTGATCGGCTTGCCCGCCACCATCGCGGTGACGAAGGTGCGCAGCGCGGTCGGATCGTCGCTGGCCAGAAAACCGGCCAGCACATTCTTCGCCGGATCATTGCCCTGTGCCAGCAGCTTGTTGAGCGTGGCCCGCGTGCGGGGCCATGCCGCATCCGAACTGGGCTGATACTGCTTGACCAGCGCTTCGGCGGTGGCGGTGAAATTCCCCTCGGGCGGCATCACCTTGCGGCACATGCCATCGACCGCCTGAACCGCCGTGGGCAGGGCGAAAGTCACGATATCCTGCGCTTCCTCGCGCGTGATGCAGCTTTTGGCCGCCGTGTCGGCCAGCGCCTGAGAGGGCAAGGCCATCATCATTCCGGCCAGAAGATAGGATCGAAGCTGCATAATCACTCCCATGTCTTTGCGCAGGCTCATGGCATGGCTGCGTGTAACGGCAAATAAGAAGTTGTGCACAGAAGGGTGTTTGCGAAGTAAACGGCGTGTCAGGCATGGCGCCGATCGGGACACGGAAGGGCGATGGCGCTGTTTTGCCCTGTGTCATCGTGGTTTCACGGAAGTGACACGCAGCGCGCCTAACGGAGCGCAACTCTCCCTGTTTCCGAGTTGCCGTGACTGTCATCCGCCCTATCGACCGCTGGTTTATCGAGGAGGTCCTCCCCTGTGAGGGCCGCCTGCTGGCCGCTGCCCAGCGCATGTGCCGCGATTCCGAGGATGCGCGCGATCTGGTGCAGGATGTGCTGGCCCGCATGCTGACCATCGAGGGGTGGATCGCCATCGCCTCGCCGCAAAGCTATATGCTGCGGATCATGCGCAACATGGCGATCGAGCGCATCCGCCGCGCCCGCATCGTCGATTTCCGCCAGTTGAGCGAGACCGATCACCTCGATCTGGCCGATGACGCCCCCGACCAGCAGCGCATCGCCGAGGACCGCGAGGCGTTGGCCCATTTCCAGCATGCACTCGCCGCTCTGCCCGAGCGCTGCCGCGAGGTCTTCGTGCGCCGCCGTCTGGAGGAACAGGCCCCGCGCGCCATTGCCGAAGAGCTGGGCGTCAGCCTCTCCACGCTGGAAAAGCGGCTGGCGCGCGCGATCCATCTGTTGACCAAGGCCATGGCTCCGCGCCGCCATGGCGACCCAACCGCGCTGGATGATGAAGCGGGGCGTGACAGCGCGGTGGTGATCTAGGCGCCTGCCACAAGTGCTGGAATTATTTTCCCAGGCGGTAAAAAGACTTGGCGGTTTGGGGCGCTCCAATCGTCCTTGCCCTGTGCCCTGCCATGAAAGAGAGATCCGTTGACGCGGAAAAGTGACGATTTTCCAGAGTTGATGCCGGATGCGATGGGTGACCCGATTGCCGCTCAGGCCGCGCTCTGGCTGGCGCGCCATCAACTCGGCACGCTGGAGGATGAGGCGTTCCAGCACTGGCGACAGGCCGATCCGCGCCATGCTCTGGCCTTTGCCCGGGCTCTGGCCGCGTGGGAGGCTGCCGGGCGCCTGCCGACTGCCTGTGAACCTGTGACCATGCCGCGCCGCTCCTTTATCCGCGCGGCGGCCATGGTCGGCGCGGTGGCGCTGGCGGGAGCAGGGGGCTTCGCCTCGCGCGCCTATGCCTGGAGCACCGCCTCCACCGCGCTGGGCGAAAGCCGCAAGATTGCGCTGCCAGACGGCAGTATGGCCGCGCTAAACACGTTTTCGCGCCTGTCATGGCGCTTTTCCGCCGGCGAGCGCACATTGTGGGTCGAACAGGGGGAAATCGCGCTCGATCTGGTGCCGGGCCCTGCAGCCAGCCTGCATGGCGAGGACCGGCTGGCCCAACTCTCCGCCGGGCGGTTCAACGCCAGACTGCGCGGTGACACGCTGGATCTGATGGTGCTGCGCGGCAGCGCTCAGGCCCAGGCGATTGGCGCGCAGAGCGGCCACAGCCTGTTGCTGTCGCGGCATGATGCGGTGGTGCGCCCGGTCAGCATGCTTCAGATGTCCACCGCCATCGCCTGGCAGCAGGACGAGATCCTGTTTCAGGACGCCACGCTGGGCACGGCGGTGGAGGAATACAACCGCTATCTGGCGCGCAAGATCGTCATTGTGGATGCCGATCTGGCCGCCATTCCGGTGGGCGGGCGCTTCACCTCATCGGACCCGAGCGCCTTTCTGCGTGCGGTGTCGATGGGGTTGGGGGTGCGCGTTTCGACCTCCGATGGCGGTTATTTTCTCACCCATTGAAATTTTTTTAAGCATAGTTGGCGGTGGGCCACGGCCTGATCGTCTTGGAAGGCAAGGGCCGCTCGGTCGCCTATAAACAAGGGTCTTCCTTCATGTCTGCGCGTTATGTCCAGAAGTCGCTTTTTGCGGCTCTCCTCGTCACGTCCGCTCTTCACGCCATGCCCGCCTGCGCCGCAACTGGGCAGAGCTTCGACATTCCCGCCCAGTCTTTGTCCAAGGCGCTGACGCTCTATGGCCGTCAGGCCGGGGTGCAGATTTTCTTCCCCAGCGCGCGCATCGCCGCGATCACCTCGGTCGAGCTCAAGGGCGCCATGCCGCGCGAGGCCGCCCTGCGCCGCCTGATCGCGGGCAGCGGGCTGGAGATCAAGAGCGACGACGGCAAGACCGTGATCCTTGGCGCGCGTGATGGCGCCCCCGAAACCCCGGTGGCCGCCGCTGAAGACGACATCATCGTCACCGGCACGCGCGAACAGGCGCAGACCACCTTCACCGCTTTGTCGCCGATCGACACCTTCTCGGCCAAGACGATCAACTCCACCGTCAGCAGGCAGTTGCATGAAACGCTGGCGCAGCTTGTGCCCGGTTTTCAGGTCAAGAAGCAGCCTGCCTCGGATGGCCCCGAATTCATCCGCCCCGCCTCGCTCGACGGGCTGTCGGCGGACATGACTCTGGTGATGGTCAACGGCAAGCGCTTCCACCGCTCGGCCTTCCTTAACAACAGCACGGGCGCTCAGGCCGCCGATCTGGCGCAGATCCCCACCTTCGCCATCGATCGGCTGGAAGTGCTGCGCGACGGCGCTTCGGCGCAATATGGCACCGATGCCATCGCCGGCGTCATCAACATCATCATGGACACCAAGCCGGGCTTTTCGGCCTATGCGCAAGGGTCGCAATATTACCATGGCGACGGCGCAGCGGCCCAGTTCGGCGGGCGCGCGGGCTTTGCGCTGAAGGGCGGCGGCCATATCGTGGTGACGGCGGAATATGCCCATAACGATGCCACATCGCGCACCAATCAGCGCCCTGACGCCATCGCCTTCGCCGCCGCCAACCCCAGCCTGACCATCCCCAACCCGGTGCAGCGCTGGGGCAACCCCAGCCTGACCACGCTGAAATTTGCGCTCGACGCCGCCAAGCCCATCACCGACAGCATCGAGGCCTATGCCTTTGGCACCTATGGCAACGGTCATGGCTGGTCGGACATCAACTGGCGCAATCCGTCGAGCAACAGCAATCTCTACAACACCAGCCCGGCCTATCCCGGCTTCAACCTGAACACCGTCTATCCCGCCGGTTTCAGCCCCAGCGAGGGCGTGCGCTACACCGACATTCAGGCTGCAGGTGGCATCCGCAGCACCGGCAAGGGCGATTTCACCTGGGATCTGAGCGGGTCCTACGGCGCCAACGGCACCAATTTCTACCTCAACAATTCGATCAACGCCTCGCTGGGCGCGGACAGCCCGCATAATTTCTATCTGGGCCGTCAGGTGCAGCAGGAGTTCAACCTGAACGCCGATGGCGTCTATCGCCTGAGCACGCCGCTCTTCGCCAAGCCGATCAACATCGCCTTTGGCGCCGAGCGCCGCGTGGAAACCTACAGCATCCGTCAGGGCGATTACGCCTCCTATGCGGTGGGCCCGGCGGCCTCCTATGGTCTGGCGGCGGGCGCCAGCGGCTTCCCCGGTTTCACACCGGGTCAGAGCGGATCGTGGAGCCAGGAAAGCTATGCCGGTTACGTCGATGTGCAGGTGCCGCTGACCATCAAATGGACCGCTGAAGTCGCGCTGCGCGATGAGAGCTATGCCAGCTTCGGCAACACCTTCAACTACAAGCTGGCCACCCGTTACGAGTTGACCCCGGCCATCGCCGTGCGCGGATCGTGGTCCACTGGCTTCAAGGCGCCGACCCCGGCCCAGCTCAATTCCACCAGCACCACGCAGGGCCTCGATACCACCACGCTGCTGCTTTATACCACCGGGCGCCTGTCGCCGACCAATGGCGTGGCGCAGTTCTTCGGCGGCAAGGCGTTGAAGCCCGAAACCTCCAAGACCGCCTCCTTCGGCACGATCTGGAAGACGCGTTTCGGTCTTTCGGGATCGCTCGATGCCTATCAGATCGATGTCGACAACCGCTTCAGCGTTTCGCCGACCTACACGATCACCTCGGCGATCCGCCAGCAACTGCTGGCCAGCGGGGTGACGCAGGCGGGCGACTACACCTCGATCACCTTCTTCACCAATGACTACAACACCCGCACGCGCGGCGTCGATCTGGTGCTGTCCTACAAGCATCGCGTCGGGCCGGGGCAGTTGGACGCGACCGCCGCCTACAGCTACACCCAGACCAAGGTGACGCGTGGCACGCTGGCCACCAATGCCACGCAGAAGATCCTGTTCGAACAGGGCCTGCCGCAGCACAATGCCACCGGTTCGATCGCCTATACGCTGGGCAAGATCTCGGTGATGGGCCGTGGCCGCTATTACGGTTCATGGACCGACAGCAGCGGCAACGCGACCGGCGACATCTTCCAGCGCTTTGGTGGCATCGCGCTGTTCGATGCCTCTGCGACCTATGCCTTCACCCCGAGGATTTCGCTGCGCGTCGGCGCGGAGAACATCTTCAACACCTATCCCGAAAAGGCCGTTTTCCAGGCCAGCCGTGGTCTGGTCTATTCGCGCAACGCGCCTTATGACACCAATGGCGGCAACTTCTATGGCCGGGTGGATGTGAAGTTCTGATGTCGATCACGCGTCGCAACAGCCTGTCCCTGATGGCCGGGAGCCTGTTGGCTCCCGGTCTTGCGGGCCCCGCGCTGTCCGCCCCTCAGCCCGAGCATAGCGGCGCGGCCAAGGCCCGCCTCGGCGTCACCGAAAACCCCTTCGGGCCCAGCCCGGCGGCGCGGCGCGCCATCGTGGAGTCGGTGGCCGAGGCAGCCTATTACCCCCATACCGAGGCCCCGCTGCGCGACATCATCGCGCGGCAGGAAGGGCTGGCGCGCGACCATCTCACCCTGTCGAGCGGCTCGCTCGATGCACTGACCTTGCTGACTGTGGCGATTGCCACAGGAGGCCGAGTGGTGGCGCCTCAGCCGACTTATGCCACGCATCTCACCTATGCCGCGCGGCAGGGGATCGAGACCGATTGGGTGCCTCTGCGCGCCGACCATCATATCGATCTGGATGGCATGCTGGCGGCCATCGGCCCGCACACGAAGCTTGCCTATATCTGCAACCCCAACAATCCCACCGGGCTCCGCCCCGATCCCGATGCCTTGCGCGCCTTCTGCATCGCCGCCTCGGCCAAGGTGCCGGTGCTGGTGGATGAAGCCTATTTCGAACTGGCGCCCGATCCGCATCGCCAGTCGATGGCGGCGCTGGTGCGCGAGGGGCATGATGTCATCGTCACCCGCACCTTTTCCAAGGTTTACGGACTGGCTGGGTTCCGCATGGCCTATACGCTGGCGCGGCCCGAACGGATCGCTCTGCTCAACAGCCGCATCACCACCTCGCGCAATCAGGCGGGGCTGGCGGCGGCCACGGCCTGCCTTGGCGACAGTGCCTATCTGGCGGGTGCCATCGCCTATCTCAAGGGCTGTCGCGAGCAGATCTATCGGATCTGTCGGGCCAATCGCCTGCGCTATCTGCCGTCCGACGGCACCTTCGTTTATGTCGATTGCGGCATGCCCGGGGCGGAGATGCAAAAACGTCTGGCCGCGCTCAGCGTCGAGGTGCGTCTGTTCGAAGGCGATGCCTATGCCAACTGGATGCGCGTCGGCACGGCGACCCCGGCGGAGCTCACCTATTTCGGTCAGGTGCTGCCCAAAGCGTTGAAGGGTTGACGCCCGTCACTCCGGCTCGAAAGGCACATGCTGGCGCGCCGAGCGCAAGGCGGATTTCAGCGTGCCAGCACTGACCGCGCCGGGGAAGAGATAGGAATCCACGATCAACGCGGGCGTGCCATGCAGGCCGATCATCCGCGCATAATGCTCGGTGCGCTGCAGGGCGCCGTCGATCTCGGCGCGATGCTTGACCAGATCGGCCTGCAGCCGCCCCCAATCGACCTCCGCGCTGGCGGCGGCGGCGCGAATGGTCTCGCTGCTCATTCGGCCCTTGCTGCTGAGCAGCGCATCGTTGAACGCCGCATGCTTGCCCTGGTAGCGCGCCGCCAGAGCCGCCCGCGCCGCCTCGGTGGAGGCCGCCCCGAAAATCGGCCAGTCGCGATAGACGATGCGGACCTTCTTGTCCTCGCGCAGCAGCGCCTCAAGCGTGGGGTGAAGCTGGTGGCAATAGGGGCACTGATAGTCGGAGAAGACGATGATCGTGGCATCGTAACCGGCCGGTTCCACCTTCGGCACGGCGGGGTCGTTCTGCAAGGCATTCTGGATGCGGCTGCGGGCGTCATCGACGCTGTCGGCCCAAGCCAGGGCCGGCAGAGCCGTGGCCAGCCCGGCGCTTAGCCCCAGCGCGAACAGCGCAAGGGCGGCAGGCTTGAAAAGGGGCTTGGTCACGCGAAGGGCCTTTCAGAATGTCGGTCGGGCCGCATGGCAGGCCCTTGCGGTGGCGCGCAAGAGGAAAGGCGCTCCACCCATCGTCCCGGCCCGGGATCGGGATCAATCAGCGTCGGGTTGCGCCTCGGGCGCGGCGGCGGCGAAGGCGGGGTGTTGGCGGGCGTGAGCCACGACGGCAGTGAGGCGCGGATAGGCGCTCAGATCGACGCCGAAGCGCTCGGCGGCATAGGCTTGTGGCACCAGATAGGCATCGGCCAGCGTGGGGGCGTCGCCATAGGCATAGGCGCCGCCATGATGCGCGATCAGCCCCTCCAGCGCTGCAAAGCCCGGGGCGATCCAGCGCGCGATCCATGCGCTGACCTGCGCCTCATCGGCCCCCAGATCGGCGCGCAGGGATTTTAGCACGCGCAGATTGTTGAGCGGATGAATGTCACAGCCCACGATGGCGGCCATCGCCCGCACCTGTGCCCGCGCCGCAGGGGTGGCGGGCAACAGGGGTGGCTGGGGATGGGTCTCCTCCAGCCACTCCAGAATGGCGGGGGACTGGATCAGCACCGCCCCATCGACCTCCAGCGCGGGGACCAGCCCCTGCGGTTGCAGGGTGAGGAAGGTGCTGCCTTGATGCTCGCCCTTGCGCAGATCATGGGTGACCTGCTCATAGGCGAGCCCTTTCAGATTCAGCGCGATCCGCGTGCGATAGGACGTGCCCGAGCGCCAATAGCCATGCAGAAGGATCACTGCCGCTCTCCCGCAAGGGGAACCTGCGCTTTGGAAAAGCCGGACCAGCAATCGTCGTAATCCAGCTGCATCAGCGGCGTTTCCATCGCAAAGCGCGTGGGGCGGAAGACGTGGCAGCTCTCGAACATGAAGGCCATCGTGTTCTCGATGCGATGCGGGGCCAGCTTGGCCTTCACCGCCGCCTCATGGCTCGCCTGATCGGGGCCATGACCCGACATCTGGTTGTGCAGCGAGGCCCCGCCCGGCGCGAAACCGCCCGCCTTGGCATCATAGGCGCCATGGATCAGCCCCATGAACTCGCTCATCACATTGCGGTGGAACCATGGCGGGCGGAAGGTGTCCTCGGCCACCATCCAGCGCGGGGGGAAGATCACGAAGTCGCAATTGGCCGTGCCCGGATGCGTGCCGGGCGAGGTCAAAACCGTGAAGATCGAGGGATCGGGATGGTCGAAGCTGACGGTGTTGATCGTGTTGAACCGCGTCAGATCATAGCGATAGGGCGCCAGATTGCCGTGCCATGCCACCACATCGAAGGGCGAGTGATCCAGCGTGGTCTGCCAGAGATGGCCCTGAAACTTCTGCACCACCTGGGTGGGCGCGTCGCTGTCCTCGAACCAGGCACAAGGCGTCTCGAAATCGCGCGGATTGGCAAGGCCGTTGGAACCGATCGGCCCCAGATCGGGCAGGCGGAAAATCGCGCCATGGTTCTCGCAGACATAGCCGCGCGCCGGGCCGTCGAGCAGATCCACCTGGAAGCGCACGCCGCGCGGGATCACCGCAATCTGCTCGGGCCCCAAGGTGATGCGGCCCAGTTCGGTGACGATCAGCAACTGGCCCTGCTGAGGCACGATCAGCCATTCGCCATCGGCGCTGAAAAAGACGCGGCCCCGCATCGACTGGTTGCAGGCATAAAGGTGCACGCTGACCCCCGTGCCCGTGCCGACATCGCCATTGCCGCAATAGGTCGTGAGCCCATCGATAAAGTCGACAGGCTCGGTCGGCAAAGGCTGCGGGTCCCAGCGCAGACGGTTGGGGCTGGGCAGGGCATCGTTGTAAGGATTGGCGCGGATCATGCTCTCACGCTCATAGCGCGTGAAGGGCGGGTGCTGCGCCGTGGGGCGCAGGCGATAGAGCCACGAACGCTTGTTTTCCACGCGCGGCGCGGTGAAAGCGGTGCCTGACAGTTGCTCGGCAAACAGGCCATAGGGCACATGCTGGGGCGAATTGCGGCCCACGGGCAGCGCGCCGGGCACCGCCTCCGTGGCCACATGGTTGCCAAAGCCGGGCAGATAGGTGTCCGTCGCCGTTGCGGCGCGGACCGCTGTCTCCGGATCGGGGGGGACGGTCATAAGGATGCTCCCAAAATGCCTCGCCTTTGTCGGAGAGGTCACATCTTTCCTGCGCTTCCTTCCGGGCGTGCCGGGAAGCCATGATCCCTATATGGAGAGCTTGTGCCGCCGCGCATAGGGGGCCCGCAACGATCCCGCAGGATCAGAATCCATAAACCAGCGTCAGGCGCGAGGTGGTGTTGGTCTTGTCCAGCCCGACCGGCGGCTGCGTTTCATGGTCGAGGAGGAAGCCCGCCTGCACCGACAGCCTGCCGAACACCTTCATCGTCAGGGCGGTGTTGGCGGTCACCGTGCTGTTGCCGGTCTGCCCGTAATAGGTCGCGTTTTCGGTGAAGACCACGCCGGGACGGATCGTCCAGCTGTAATCGAGCCCGGCGCGCGCCGCGAAACGATCGTCGCCAAAGCCGGTGATCTGAAAGCCCGGCACATAGCGTGTCTGGCGCAAGGCGGGGCCGGCGGTGAGGTTGAGCGTCATGCTCGGCGTCTTGATCGCGGTATAGCCCGCGCCCAGCGTCTCGCTGAAGCGCCGCTCGAAGCCGGAGAAGCGGTCGCCTTCCCAGCTGGCCAGTCCCATCACGAAGAAGCGGTCGTTGAACTTATAGTCCATCTGATAGCTGACGGCATGCTGGTTGGCGGTGGTGACCCGGTTCTGCCGCGCATAGTTGGCCGAGGCGATCAGCGTATGGCGCCATTTGATCCCGTTGCGCACCAGATTGAGCCCCAGCGAGACACCGGTGGTGTCCGTGGTGCCGGTGGAGTTGGTGATGCCCGCCTGGCCCTGACCCTTCCAGCCCTGCCACGGCTTCTGGGTGCGGACCTTGGCGATCTGCTTGTCGTCGGCCTCTTTCTGCAGGCCGTTGGCCATGGCGTCGATGGCCTTGGCCGAGTTGGGGTTGGTCTTCTTGGCCAGATCGGCGACGGTTTTCAGCGTGACAGCATTGCCGGTGTCGGCAGCGGCATGGATCATCGCGGCGATGGTGTCGGGGATGGGGGCCTCTGCCGCGGGTTCTGCCGCGCTCTGCGCTCTGGCCGGGGCAGACACAAGCATGCCGACCGCGCCGCAGCCGAGCAGGGATGTTCTGAGCATGAAGCCTCCATAAGGTTTTTGGCGCAAGGTGTCGGGCGCGGATGGTTGGCGCAAAGGCTAGCAACAATTTGACGCATGAGGCGACCGCTTCTGCGGCAATGCGATGGATTATTGCGATCTTCTCTCAAGATCGGGCGGCAGACGCGCTGTCTCGAGGTGCGCAGACGCGCTGTTTCAAGGTGCGCTGGCCTTGCCTCACGGCGCCATCCGCCGCAAGGGAGGCACCGCACAAGGAGTGATGACGCGATGCCCAGCCTGTCCTGGATCTATCTGGCCGCCGCCATCGCTGGCGAGATCGTCGGCACATCGGCGCTCAAGGCCTCGCAGGGGTTTTCGCGGGGCGGGCCCTCGGTGCTGGTGGTGCTGGGCTATGGCGTGGCGTTCTATTGCCTGTCGCAGGCCTTGCGCACCATCCCGATGGGGATCGCCTATGCGGTCTGGTCGGGCATCGGCATCGTGGCGATTTCGGTGATCGGCTTTGTGCTCTATCGCCAGAAGCTGGATGCGCCGGCCTTGCTGGGGATGGCGCTGATCGTGGCAGGCACGCTGGTGATCAACCTGTTTTCCGGGTCGAGCGCGGGCTGAGGCCGGGCGCTCATTCTTCCCCTGCCGTCCAGCGCGCGGTGAGCGGCACCAGCAGCATCAGCCCCGCCAGCAGCCAGAAGGCCATCACCAGCCCCACCGCCTTGGCGATAAAGCCGATGCCCGCCGGGCCCACCAGAATGCCCGCATAGCCCAGCGTGGTGATCGTGCCGATGGCCAGCGCGGGCGGCATGCTGGTCTGGCTGCCCGCGCGGCGAAACAGCACCGGCACGATGTTGGAGGCACCCAGCCCGATCAGCAGAAACCCGGCCAGAGCCAGCGGCGCTGGTGCCGTCAGCAGAGCCACAAAGCCCGCCACAGCCAGAGCCCCGCCGCCAAGCAGCGTGCGCCTGTCGCCCAGTCTTGCCACCACGGCATCGCCCAGCAGGCGCCCCACCGTCATGGCGCTTGCGAAGAGAATATAGCCCAGCCCCGCCTGCGCCGGAGCCGCCAGTCCCTGCTGCGTGACCAGCAAGGCGCTCCAGTCGAGCATCGCCCCCTCGGCCAGAAATGTTATCATCGCCAGCACGGCGAGCAGCAGCACAATGCCATGCGGCATGACGAAAGCCGGGCCCGATTCCGCGCGTTTGGTGTCCAGCAGGCGCGGCGCGGCGATCAGCATGGCGGCCAGCATCAACGCGCTGCACAAAACCGTGGCGGGCAGGGTGGCGACGCCTGCGGACAGGAACAGTGTCATCGCGCCCGATCCGGCCACGCCGCCCACGCTGAACAATCCGTGGAAGCCCGACATCAGCGGCCGGTCGGCGGCACGTTCCACCTCGATGGCATGAACGTTCATCGCCACATCCAGCGAGCCCAGCGCGCCGCCGAAGATCAGCAGCAGCGCGCCCAACGCCACGGGTGTTGCCGCGATGGACAGCATGGGCAACGTCAGCGCCAGCAGGATGCCGCTGCCCATGATGACCGGCTTGCTGCCATAGCGCGTGCTGAGCGGCCCGGTGGCGACCATCGCCGTCACCGATCCGGCGCCGATGCAGAGCAGCAGCAGGCCCAGCGCGGCATCGTCGATCCCAAGGCGTTGTTTGGCCAAAGGCACCAGAGGCGCCCAGCAAGCGATGCCGAAGCCCGCGACCAGAAAGGCCAGCTGCGTCGCCAGCCGCGTGGCGGGGCGGTTGGCGGAGAGGGTGATGCTCATCGCGCGGTCGCGATCAGCAGATGGGTGGCGCCACCGGCGGCAAGCGCCGCGTGCTGTTCGGGCATGGTCTTATCCTCAAGGATCAGCAGGTCGATCTGGCCGAGCGCGGCGACATGATGCGGCGCATCGGCATCCAGCTTGTCATGCGCGGCCAGCACCGCGATCTGCGCGGCCTGAGCGATGACCGCGCGTTTGAAATGAGCATCGGCGTGATGGAAGGCGAAGATGCCCAGCGGCGACACCGCACAGGCGCCGATAAAGGCGCGGTCGAGGCGCATCTGCGCAATGGCCTGCGTCGCCATGGCATCGACGCAGCCGCCGACCACCGGATCGGCCATGCCGCCAATGACGATCACCGACAGTTCCGCGCGGCGCAGGGCGGCGGCGGCAATGTCGGGCGAGTTGGTGGCGACGGTCAGTTCGATGTCGTCGGGCAGCGCCTCGACCAGCACGAGATTGGTGCTGCCGCTGTCAAGGAAGATCAGCTCACCCGGTTGCACGGTTTTGGCCGCGGCGCGGGCGAGCGCCTGCTTGCCGTCTTGCGCCTCCCCGATCCGCGCGGCGAGGGGCGTGCTGGCAGGCGAGATCGGCAGGGCGCCGCCATAGACCCGGCGGCACAGCCCCTCGGCGGCGAGGGCGCGCAGATCGCGGCGGATCGCATCCTCCGAAATGTTGAATTCGGCGGCCAGCGTGCCGGCCACCACCGCCTGTCCGCTGGCGAGGCGGGCGGCGATCTCGTCGCGACGGGCGTGGGATAGGTCTGTGCTCATGCCTTTAGCATCGTGCGAGATCGTGCGGAATGCAAGATGATTCGTGCACGTTTATGCATGTTTTGAGGGTCGGTAAGCCACTCCATCAACGCAAAAAGCCGCAACATGCCCCGATGATGGCGTGTTGCGGCTCTTATGGCTGAGGTGCAGGCCCTTATTTATAGGCGCAGACGCGGGCCTTTTCATTCTTCCAGCAGGCGCCGTCGCGTTTCAGCGTGCCGAGGCTGGATTGGGCATGGCTGGCATCGGGCGTTTCGTTCCAGAAGCCCTGCGCGCCATCGTCCTCCATGGTGACATAGGCGAAATATTTCGACCGGTGCTTCTCGCCCACGCCGATCGCGAAGGAGCCCTTTTTGTCGTTGATCGTCACCTCACAGGGGCCGTTGAGGTAGGTCTTGTTGTTGACCTGCAGCATGCAGCGGCCCGTCTTCGCATGGGCGAGCCCGGGCGCGAGCAGGATGCCCAGCGCCAGCAGGCAGGATGGCGCGATGATCTTCATCTTACTGCACCCCGCCATGCAGTTGCGTGTAGGCCTTGAAGGCGATGCGGGCATGGTTCTGCCGGTCGGCCTCATTGGGAATGCCGGGGCCTTCGTAATAGACCATGAAGACATGGGTGGCCTTGGTCAGGTCGCTCTGCTTGCGCAGCGCATTGACCGAGCTGCGATGGGTGGTTTTCAGCTCATGCTCGAGAAAGCCGAGGCTGGCCGCCTCGCTGTCGCGCTGCAGATGTTGGGAATCGGCCCAGGCGAAGAAGGCCTTGCGGCGCGGCCCGGTCCATTGTGCCCAGCCATAGCCGCCCTTGTTCTCGGCCTGACCGATCTCGTGATAGGCGGTGAAGTTCTGGCTCTCGGTGCCCAGATTGCCGACGATGGCGGCGGCCTGAAGCGCCGTCAGGTCAAGCGTGCCCATCAGATCCTGCATGATCGTGGGCGCGAGCTGGATGAAATGCGGCATCGTCGAGGGATGAGGCTTGCGATGACGGCGCTTGTGACGGCGGGCATGGGTTTGTGGTTTGACCATCGTTCTTCCATCCGGCTTGGGGGGTGCGCTGTAGCTATATAGATTAAATATACAAAGCAATCCCTGTGCAGAACAGTGTGTGATCGGGTCTGCTGGTGTTGTGATGAAGGGTGCGCTTGTGATCGGTTTCATTCATCATGATGTTTGGATGGCAGTTATAGTTAGGGATAATCAGACGGTAACTTTCGGTGATGAGTGCTGGAAAGTGGCGATCATCGTATTTTTCGAACGGTTGGTCTGGAGTGCTTCGACATGATCCGCTGCGGCCTTCCCAATGCCACGCCCGACCACACCGAAAGAGGCTGAGAGATAGCGGGGCTGAAATTGCAGAGGGGCTGTTCAAGGACTAAGCACGGGCGCGCATTTGAAATTCAGGAGGTCAGATGCTTGTCGTCATCCGCGTTATTTGGCCCTTTCGTCGCCGAATCATAAGTCCTGCGCCGGTTGCTGTGACATGGTGACCCCGCCATCTGCGGGCAAGGCGGCTCTTCATGCGTGGATCGTGCTGATTGTGGCCACAGCGGTCATGGCCGCGATCGTGCTGGCCGGCCCCTTGCTCGCCGGGAAGCTGGCTGCGCTGGTGCTGACGGGCGATGGATTGGACGCGGGTTTCGAAGCGCTGTTCACGCTCACGGTGTCGGGCGCGATGTTGGTTGTCGCCATCGCGGGCATTGTTGTGTGTCGCGAAGGGGCGGTGTTTGGGGTGCGGCCGTGGGTGGGCTTTCCTGTCGGGCTGCTGCTTGGTCTGGGCGGTCTGGGGCTGGCGGTTGCCTATACCGCGCTGGCCGGGAGCATCGTGCCTCTTGTTGCCAAACCCGATCCACTTATGCTGATCGCCGGGCTGGGCGTGGTCCTGCTGCAGGTCGTGGCCGAGGAGGCCTATTTCCGGGGCTGGCTTCAGCCGGTGCTAACGCGCGCTTGGGGGCCCCCGGTGGCGGTGGGTGTTACGGCGATTGTCTTTGCGCTGGTCCACTGCCTTGGCGGCGCGCGCTCCCCGCTGACGCTGGCCAACCTTCTGCTGGGCGGCGTTTGGTTTGGCCTGCTGGCCCTGCGCGGCGGCGGGATTGCCCGCGCGGCAGGAGCGCATTTCGGCTGGAATGCGGCAGAGCAATTGCTCTTCGGCCTCGATCCCAATCCCGGCGTGGGCAGCTTTGGTTCGGTGATCGATCTCGATCTGGTCGGCCCGGCGCTGTGGGGCGGTTCGGCGGAGGGGCTGAATGCCAGCCTCGCCATGACGATGGCGCTGGTGGTGCTGGTCGCGCCTCTGCTGATCCACCGCCGCCTGCGCGTGCCTGAGCCCGCGCTGGCCTGAGCATCACTCCTTGGCGCCAGCGGCGCGCTGGGTGTCGATGGCATCGCGTTGCTTGCGGAAGGCAGCCAGCACCGTGCCGCTCAGCGATTGGCCCGTGCCCACATCGATCTTGAGCGGGTCCACCGGCTCGCCATCGATATGGACCTCATAATGCAGGTGAGGGCCGGTCGAGCGCCCGGTGGTGCCGATCTCGCCGATCTGCTGGCCCTGTGCCACCCGTCCGCCCGGCGTCACCCCCGGCAAAATGCGGTTAAGATGCAGATAGAGCGTCTCCCAGCCATTGTCGTGATGCAGGCGGATGAAATTGCCGTTGGGGCCTTTGGGACCGGCAAATTCCACCGTGGCATTGCCCGAGGCGAAGACCGGCGTGCCGGTGGGAGCAGCAAAATCGGTGCCGCGATGCAGCTTCTGATAGCCCAGAATCGGATGAGTCCGCATGCCGAATTGCGAGGAGATGCGCGCGGAATCGACAGGCGTGCGCATCAGGGCGCGCACCACGCTGGCCCCGTTCCCATCGAACCAGCCTGCCTCGCGCTGACCGGGCGGCGTGAAGCGATAGAGGCTGCGTGACAGCGTCGCCGTGCGCAGCGAAACATAGGCGAGGCGCGGCACGCCCACCGCTTCATTGGCGCGGTTATAGGCCTGTTCGAAGGCCACCTCGAACACATCGCCGGGCGCCACCTCGCGTTGCATGTCGAAGTCATAGCTGAAGGCATTGGCGACCTCGCCGATCAGGCTGTCGGTCACCCCCGCCGTCACCGCCGAGGTGTAGAAGCTGTTGCTGTCGATCTCGCCGCGCACCACGGTGAGTCGGCGGGTGAGGGCGCCGGTCAGGGGCCTGGCGGTCAGGGCGCCATTGCCTTCCCGATGCAGCGTCACGCCGGTGCCGTCGCTGCGCGTGGCCTCCAGCGTGATTAACGTTGTGGCATCGCCCTTGCGTTCCAGATCGAGGATCAGGCGGATCTCGCCCGGTGCGGGGCCCAATGCTTTTGCCGCCTCCTGACCGACCTCCTGCGCCTCGCCGCGCGACAGGCCGGAGGGTTCGAGCTGCGAGGCGATATCCCCCACATCGGCCAGCGTCAGCGTCCGTCTGCTGGTGAAGCGCTGAGCGGATGGCGGGGGCGCAACGGCTGGTCCGGAATGCGGCACGGCAGGTCGATTCAACACCGCAATGGCTGCTCCTGCTATCCCTAACAGCAAAGCACTGCCCAGAGGAAGCAGTCGCGTATAAAGTCGAGTGTGCGAAACCCGGGAACGGACCGTCGTTCCGGGCGTATCCACCGCCGATGAGCTTTGGTTAATCCAAGTTCTCGGATCGAACGAAGTGCTGTCATGTTCGTTCACGAGTGTTTCGCCTTGGGAAGATAATCGTTGGAAAAGCGTTCATGCTGCAATAACACCGGCTTATACGGACTGGAAGCCATGTTCGAAATGCCCGGCGACACAAGCGCGTCACAAACACGTCACAGAGAGGCCTGAAGCGAGATGGGTGGAAATAACCGGGTTGCCTGGCGGGAAGGCATGTTCCTACGCCCCCAGCATTTCCAGGCCCAGGATCGCTTCATTGAATCGCTGGTGCGCGCAAGGGTCGGCAGCGTCTCGCCATGGCCCTGGGGCTTTACCGAGATTGTCGTGGATGAGGATCTGGCCTCGCTGGGCAAATTCGGGGTGATCCGCGCCTCGGGCATCCTGCCCGACGGCACGCCTTTTTCCATCCCCGAGGATATGCCGCCCCCCGAACCGCTCGATGTTCCGGCCGAGGTGCGCGACAGTGTGATCCATCTCACCCTGCCGGCCCAGCAGAGCGGGGCGACCGAATTTCGCGACGCGGAAAATTCATCGGTCGATGCGCGCTTCCTCGTCGATGAGCGTGAAACCGCCGACAGTTTTTCCGACGACCGAACCACTGAGCCCATCGATTTCGGCCGCCCCAATCTGCGTTTCGGCGTCACGCGGGACCAGATCTATGGCCGCGTCACTTTGGGCATCGCGCGGGTGCGCGAGGTGCACAACCGCCGCCTGATGTTCGATGATCGCTTTATCCCGCCCACGCTGGACAAGGATGCCTCGACAAGGCTGCGCGGCGCGGTCACCGACATCCTTGGCCGCGTCGAGCAGCGCGCCGAGGAACTGGCCCTGCGCGCGGTGGAGGCCACCGATGGCGGCGCGGAAACCTTCGCCAGCTTCCTGCTGCTTCAGTCGCTCAACCGCTGGCTGCCGGTGCTCCAGCATGCCGAGCGCCTGCCGATGCTCCACCCCGAGCGGCTCTATGAAACGCTGATCGCCATGGCGGGGGAGATCGCGACCATGATCCGGCCCGAGCGCAAGCCGCCGCCGCTGCCGCGTTACGATCACGAACATCCCCAGACCTGCTTCGATCCGGTGATCGATCTGCTGCAGTCGATGCTGGCCGCCGTGTTCGACCGTTCGGCGGTGCAACTGCCGCTCGAAAGCGCGGGGCCGGGGGCCTATGTGTCGAAGATCACCGACCATGGGCTTTACCAGAACGGTTACTTCTATCTGGCGGTGGCCTCGGCCTCTCCGCTCGATGAAATTCGCGGGCTGTTTCCCTCGGTGGCCAAGATCGGGGCGATCCAGAAGATGCGCCAGATCGTCGACAGCGCGCTGCCCGGCGTGCCTTTGCGCCACACGCCCACCCCGCCGCCGCAGATCCGCGTGCTGCCCGGCTTCGTCTATTTCGAGCTGGATCGCGGCGCGGCGGACTGGCGCGACATCCTGAGCGCGCCCGCGCTGGGGCTGCATGTCGCGGGTGACTGGCCGCAGCTCAACCTCGAACTCTGGTGCGTCAAGAAAAGCGGGCGATGAGCAACGATCCGAACGATAAGGGCGCAAACCGCACGGTCTTCCGCCCCTCGCCGTTGCAGGGGCTGAGGGGCGGGCAGAACCAGCCGCCGCCCCCGCCGCCGAGCCAACCGTCCTATGGCGCGCCGCCGCCTTTGTCGCGCGCGGGTATGGCGCCCGGCGGTGTGGGGTTGGCGCCCTCGCGGCTGGCCGAGGATGACGTTCCGGCCCCTGCCACGCCGCGCAGTCTTCGCAATCTGATGCTGGCCGAGGCCGCGCCGGTGCTGGCGCTGGCGGCGGGGGTGCGCTCGGGCCGGGTGCGCGCGCCGATGCCCCAGTTCCACCGCGAGGCCACGCAGATCATCGCCGCATTCGACCGTGCCATCGCCCCGCATTACCGCGAGGAGGTGCGTCAGCGCGCCAAATATGCCGTTTGCGCCACGGTGGACGACATTGCGCAGAACCTGCCCAACATCGGCACCGATGGCGCGGAATGGGCGCGCCGCTCGATGGTGGTGCAGTTCTTTCAGGAGAACATCGGCGGTGACCGCTTCTGGCAGCTCACTGACGATATGCTGCGCGCACCCGCCGACAATCTGGACATCATCGAGCTGTATCATGCCTGCCTCGCGGCGGGATTCGAGGGCCGCTTCCGCGTGATGCCCGACGGCAAGCGCCGCCTGCACGAGATCATGTCCAAGCTGCATGGCAGTCTGCAGCATGTCCGTTCGCTTTCGATGCTTGAGCTGTCCCCGCAATGGCGCGGCGAGAAGGCCCCGCTGCGCCGGATCGCGCCGTGGAACCTGCTGGCGCTGGCCGGGGCGGCGGCGGCGGGTCTGCTGCTGCTGATCTACATCCTCTTGCGGCTGATCCTGATGTCGGGCGGGGAGGCACCCTCCAACGCACTTCTGGCGCTGGTGCCGGGCGACAGGCTGACGCTGTCGCGCCCCGCCGCCAGCCTGCCCACGGGCAGCAGCGCCCAGGCGTCTGAATTGCGCCGTTTCCTCGAACCGGAAATTCGCGAGGGGCTGGTCACCGTGGAAGAGGATGCGCAGACCGTGCGCGTGCGCACCAGCGTGGGGCAGCTCTTCCGCTCGGGCTCGGACCAGCTTGAGGCCGGGCGCGAGGCGCTGTTCAAACGCATCGGCGCCGCCATCGAGAAGGAAAAGGGCGATGTGCTGATCGAGGGCCATGCCGACAGCGACCGCGTCGCCAACCTCAGCTTCCCGGACAATATGGCGCTGTCTCAGGCCCGTGCGCAGACGGTGGCGACGATCATTCGCGCCGCCCTCAGCGAGCCGGGGCGCGTCAATGCCAAGGGCATGGGCGAGACTGTGCCGATTGCCTCCAATGATACGCCGGAAGGCAAGTCCCGCAACAGGCGCGTCGAAATCATCGTGCCCCGCCGATACTGAGCCGGAGAGAGCTTCCGATGCGTCTGTTGAAGAACTGGTGGTTCGTCACCATCGCCTGCGCGTTGCTGATGGTGCTGCTGCTGGCGGCGGGCCTGCCGTTGTTTGTCGGGTTTTTGCGCCCGTGGTGGGTGCGGGTGCTTTGCGTGGCTGTGGTGGGCGCGGTCTGGGGCACGCTGGCTTTCCTGCGACGCCGCAGGGCGCAGCAGGCCTCTCGCGCTTTGGGCGAGGAACTGGCACCTTCCGCGGAGGATGAGGAAGACCGCGCACTCGGCCAGCGGATGCGCGATGCTCTGGCGCAGATGAAGGGCGCTTCGGGTCAGCGGCGCGATTACCTCTACACGCGGCCCTGGTATGTCATCATTGGCCCGCCGGGGGCGGGCAAGACGACGGCGCTGCTCAATTCCGGCCTGCGCTTTCCCTTCAACGACAGCGCGGTGAAGGGGATCGGCGGCACACGCAATCTCGATTTCTGGTTTGCCGATGAAGCGGTGATGGTCGATACGGCGGGGCGCTACACCACGCAGGATTCCGACCATCAGGTCGACCGGCGCGGCTGGAGTTCGATCCTTGGTCTTCTGCGCAAGCACCGCCCGCGCCAGCCGATCAATGGCATCATCGTGGCGATTGGTGTGGACGAATTGCTCGCCGCCGATTGCGCGCAGATCGATGCCCATGCCGCAGCGGTGCGCCGCCGCCTGATCGAACTGCGCCAGACGCTGGAGGTCTCCGCCCCGGTCTATATCCTGCTGACCAAGGCTGATCTGATCGCCGGTTTCACCGAATATTTTGACGATCTGGATGTCGAGGGCCGCCGCGCGGTGCTGGGCCACAGCTTCGCCTGGCAGGACGGCCCACCCAGCGCCGAAACGCTGGTGAAGGGCTTCGACAGCGTGGCGCAGGCCGTGGCTGACCGTCAGGCCAAGCGCCTGTTCGAGGAGGTCGATCCGCTGCGCCGCGCGCTGCTGCTGGGCTTTCCGGCGCAGTTTCAGGCTTTGCGTTCGCGCGTCTCGCGCTTCCTCGACGGGGCTTTTGCCACGGGCGATGCGCCCACGGCGCGTCTGCGCGGCTTCTATTTTACCAGCGGCATGCAGCAGGGCGCGCCGCTCGACCGCATCCTGTCGGGCATGACTGATATCTACGACCGCCCCGCGCAGCCTGCCCATGGCGGCGGCTCGGGCCGGGCCTATTTCCTCAACCGCCTGCTGGGCGAGGTGGTGTTCCCGGAGGCCGGGCTGGTGTCGCTCGACCCTGCGGCGCAATTGCGCCAGCGCGCGCGGCTGGTCGCTGGGCTGTCTGCGATTGGTGTGGCGGTGCTGGTGGTGCTGGCGCTGTGGGGCGTCAGCTTTGCGCGCAACCGCATGCTGCAATCCGAACTCCTGGAACAAACCGGTAAAGCGAGCGTCCAGCTTCACGATGCCGGGATCGACCTCAAGCAGGTACGAGAGGGCGATGGCGATCTGCGCGCGGCGCTGCCAGCGCTGAACTCTTTGCGCAATCTGGCGCGCGGCTATCGCGACCGTCAGGCGGGCGGACCGCCGCTATCGATGACCTTCGGCCTCTATCAGGATAGCCTTAGCCAGCAAGCCGAGGAAAGCTATCGAGAGGCGCTGCGGCGCGTGATGCTGCCGCGTCTGATGCTGCGCCTCGAACAGGCGATGGGTGAAAACCACGGCGATGCCATGGCGCTTTATGAGCCGCTGAAAGTCTATCTGATGCTCGGCCAGCAGGGGCCGATGGATGCGAAAGCCGTCCACCGCTGGGTCACCAATGACTGGGCGACGAAGGTCTTTGCCGGATCGGACAGCGCGTCCGAACGCGACCAACTGGCCAAGCATCTCGATGCCCTGCTGGAGGACAAGGATCTGGCCAGCGTCTGGGCCGATCGCAAGCCGCCGCTCAATGGCGAGCTGGTGGCCAGCGCGCGCAGCGCCATCGGCACGCTCTCGCTGGCGGACCGCGCTTATGCGGTGATGAAGCAGAAGGCGGCGGGCGAGGGGGCGGACTGGCAGGTGTCGGGCGTCCTGTCGCAGGGCGATGCCTCGGCCTTTGCCAACCATGACCAGATCCTCGGCACGCGCGTGCCCTATTTCTTCACCCGCGATGGCTTTGAGAAAAGCTATATGCTGGGCCTCGCCACCGTGCAGCAGGATATGCAGCGCGACCTCTGGGTGCTGGGCGGTGACGCCCAGACCGGCGGCGTGCGCGAGGAAATGAGCAACATCCGCCCCGGCATCGCGGGCCTCTACGCCAAGGAGTATATCGCGGCCTGGGAGGCGGTGATCGCGGCGATGCAGCCGGGCGATTACTTCCGCGACCCCGCCGCTTTTGGCGCCATGACGAAGAGCCCTTCGCCGGTGAAGCGCGTGTTGCTGGAACTGCGCAAGAACACCAGTTTCGAGGGCGGGGCGTCAGGCGTGGGCAAGCGTCTGCTCGAGGAGAAGATCAACCAGTCGCGGCTCGGGCGCTATGCCGCTCAGGCCAATGTCGGGCAGACCGGGCTGGATGCCGGGGCCGAGATCACCAACTACTTCCGCCCGCTTCAGGACTATGTGGGCGATGGCAAGAACCCGGCGCCGGTCGATGAATTTGTCGCCGCACTGAAGCAGGCCGGGCAGGCAGTGATGGCCGCACGCTCCATTGGTGGCGGCGGTGGGGCCGATGCCACGCAGGCGCAGATGGCTGCTGCGATGGCCTCGGTTCAGGCCGCCGCTGCTGGCGCTCCGCCGCAGTTGCAGGGCTTTGTGAAGGCCGCTGCCGGGGGCGGGGCCGCAGCGCAAGTCAGCGCCGCCAAGGGCGCGGTGGCCGATGCCTATATGCAGGGTGTGCTGCCAGCTTGTAAGGAGGCTGCCAAGGAGCACTTCCCTTTTTTCGGGACCGCCGGGCAGGATGCCTCGGCAGCGAACGTTCTGCGGGTCTTTGGCATGGGCGGCGCGCTTGACCAGTTTGTCCAGCAGCGGCTGATGCCGATGATCGACACCGGCGGCCCGGTCTGGCGCTGGCGCGAGAGCGATCCGCTGGCCCGCACGCTCGATCCGGCGAGCCCGGAGCAATTCGCCAAGGCCGCGCAGATCCGCGATATGCTGGCCGGAGGGCTGACCATCCGCGTCTCCATGGCCGCGCTGGGCAGCGGGGTCAGCGCGGTGGCGGTGGCCAATGGCGGGGCGAGCTATCGCTTCGATGCGGCGCAGAACCAGCCGCGCCCGTTGCTCTGGTCGCTTTCGGGCGGGGTGCCGCATGCCGAGGTGGTGCTCTACGCCGCCGATGGCAAGGAAGTGCGCCGCTTCGATGCCGACGGCCCCTGGGCGCTGTTCCGCCTGATGGGTAATGCCACCAAGGAAAACGCGGGCGCCCAGACGATCCGCGCGCGCTTTGGCGAGGGCAATGACAGTGCGACTTTGAGCATCGAACTGCCCTCGCGGCACAATCCTTTCAGCCGGGGGGATCTGTGGTCCTTCCGTTGCCCGGTCAAGCTGTGATGGCTGTGGTTGCTCTGCTGTTTGGCAAGCTGCCGAGCCATGGCGATTTTGTCGCGCGTGGTTTGCCTGCGGCGGAACGCTCCGCGCTTGATGGCTGGCTGGCGGGCGAGGTGGATGCGGCGCGGCGCGCTTTCGGCACGGCGTTCGACGATCTCTACGACCGCGCTCCGCCATGGCGTTTTGCGCGGGCGGAAGGGGCGGTTGGCGTGGCGGGCGTGCTGGCGCCCTCGATCGATCGCGCGGGGCGGCGTTATCCGCTCTATCTCGCTCTGGCGGGGGTGGGCGCCGATGCTTTAGCCCTGGCTGCCGAATGGTGCGAGGTCATGCTGCATGAGGCCTTTGTCGAGGGCTGGCAGGCGGACCGTCTGGTGAAGGAAACGGCGCGTTTCAACAGCACTGCCGTCACCACAGGCTGGACAGGCGCGCGCTGGTGGTCCGATGGGGGCGAGGGCTTTGCGCCCGGCGTGGTGGAAGGCTTGCGCCCCCCGCGCCTGTTATCGATGATGCTGCAACCGCAGGAGGATGCATGACGTCGCCGCTTCGCCTCGAAAGTTTCGGCGCCACCCATGTGGGCTGCGTGCGGACCAACAATGAGGACAGCTATTGGGTCTCGCCCGAGCGCAACATCTGGGTCGTCGCGGACGGCATGGGTGGTCATGAGAAGGGTGAATGGGCCTCCGGCGTGGTGACGAAGGCGGTCAGCCAGATCGTGCCGGTGGGTGATTTCAACGCGGATTGCACCACTCTGGCCGATGCCATTCACGGCGCCAATGCCGCGATTTTCCAGACGGCGCAAAAGCAGGGCGTGCAGATGGGTTCGACCGTGGTCGCGCTTTATCTCAGCGGCACCCATTTCGCGCTGCTCTGGGTGGGTGACAGCCGCGCCTATTTGCTGCGCGATGGCGTGCTGCACCGCCTGACCAGCGATCACAGCCAGGTGCAGGCCATGGTCGACCAGGGGCTGATCGCGCCCGAGGATGCCGCGACCCATCCCATGGCCCATGTGCTGGCCCGCGCCGTGGGCGCTCAGGCCGGGCTGGAGGTCGATGTCATCACCGATGAGGCCGAGCCGGGCGACATTTTCCTGCTGTGCAGCGATGGCCTCACCAACCGCATTCCCGATGAGGAGATCGCCGCGATTCTCGCTTCCGAAGGCCACCGTGCCGCGCTGGACCGTCTGATCGACCTGACGCTGGAGCGCAATGCCCCCGATAATGTCACCGCCGTGATCGTTGGCGCCAGCGAGGCGACGCGTCTCGCCCTGCCGCAATCCGTGGGAGGCGCGCAACCATGAACGAAAAACCGGAAGACCCCAAAACCGTCTTCATGCCCATTTCGGACGGCCACACCGGCCTGCCGAGGGGCGGCACCAATGCCCCGCCCACGCAATTTGCGCCGCGCGCCGCGCAGGTGACGATTCAGGTGGGCGATGTGCTGAACCATATCTTCGCGGTGCGGCGCTTTATCGCGCGCGGCGGCATGGGCGAGGTGTTCGAGGGGGTGAACGTCACCAGCGACGAGCGTGTCGCGATCAAGGTGATTCTGCCCGCTCTGGCCGCCGACCCCGATGTCACAGCGATGTTCCGCAAGGAGGCGCGCACGCTGACCGCGCTGCGCCATGACGCGCTGGTGCAATATCGCGTGCTGGCGCAGGAGCCGCAGCTTGGCGTGCTCTACATCGTCACCGAATATATCGACGGGCTGAACCTGTCGCAGGAGCTGGGGCGGATCGAAGCCAAGGCGGGCGATCTGCTGGCGCTGCTGCGCCGTCTGGCCGGCGGGCTGGAGGCGGCGCATCGCCATGGCGCCATCCATCGCGATATTGCGCCCGACAATGTGCTGCTCGACGGCGGGCGATTGTCTCAGGCGAAGATCATCGATTTCGGCATCGCCAAGGACATCACGCCGGGCAGCGCGACGATTGTCGGCGATGGTTTTGCGGGCAAGCTCAACTATGTCGCGCCTGAGCAACTGGGCGATTTCGGGCGCGACATCGGGCCCTGGACCGATGTTTACAGCCTCGGCCTGGTGGTGCTGGCGATCGCGCTGGGGCGCGATGTGTCGATGGGCGGCTCGCTGGTGGATGCGGTGAACAAGCGGCGCGCGGTGCCGGATCTGGCCAGCGTGCCCGAAATCTTGCGGCCTTTGCTGACCTCCATGTTGCAGCCTGACCCTGCACGGCGCCTGCGCTCGATGGGCGAGGTGTTGGCCGAGGTCGAGCAGATCGAGGCACAATTGCGCCCTGCTGCGGCGGCGGTGAAAGCGCAGGGCGGTGGCATGCCCCCGGCGTTGAAATGGGGCGGGGCGGGGTTGGCGCTTGTGCTGGTTGTTGCGGCTGGTTTCTGGCTGGCAAAGCGCCCGGCAGGGCCTTCCGGATCGGCGGGGGTGAGCACGGTTTCAAACAGCGATCCGGCGCAAGTGACCCGCTCCACCATCGATTCCGTGCTGCCTTCGGTGGGCTGCACATGGTTGCAGATCGTCGACATCACGGGCGGCGGGCATGGGCCGACGATCCGGCTGGCGGGCGTTGCTGGCAATCCGGCGGCGGCGCAGAACGAAATTTCGCAGGCGCTGGCCCAGCACAACATCAAGGACGCGAGCATCGATTTCGGCGATGTGGCGCAGATCACCCAGTCGGGCTGTTCGGCGCTCGACACCTATCGGCAGGTGCGCGCGCCGGACTCGCATCAACTCACAGTTCCTCAGCGCAAGTTCGAGATGCGGATGCAGCCCAATGATCCGGCCCAGACCGGCTATCCGGGCGAAAAGGCGGCCAACATCGTGCTGCAACTGGCCATCGATGACCCCAAGGCGGATTTCGCGCTGATCGGGCTTGAGCCTTCAGGCGTGATCTCGCCGGAGTTTTCCGGGCCCGGCACGGGCGTGCTGGGGCGCGATGCGCTGAAGAAACTCGCCCGCGAAACGCGCATCGTCACCGATCGCGGCAATGACCATTATCAGATGCAGCTCGACGTGAACCATACCGGTTGGTCGGGCGTGCTGCTGCTGACGGGCAAGGGGCCGTTTGAAAAGGATGTCATCGCGCCGCCGATCGGGCAGCGCGGGCCGGATTGGACCACGCATTTCGTCTCGGAAGCGGCGGCGCGCGGCTGGCAGGCGCAGATGGTCTGGTTCAAGACCGTGGAGGAAGGTCAGCCGTAACCTTCAGCCCTGAGCCTTGCGTTCGCGCACCTGCTCCTCATAGGCGCGGCGGAATTCCTTGGCGAACATGTCCATAAAGGCCTCGTCGGAGCCCTGCGCCACCCCGCCGAACTCCTTCTCATAGGCCTGCCACAGCGCGGCATCGCGCGCCGAGGGCAGGATGCGCGCCAGCAGCCCGCGATGCTCGGCGCGCTTGCGGATGGCGCCGGGCGAAAAGCGGTCAAGCGTGGTGCGCAGCGCGCCCTGCATGGCGCGCAAGGTGGCAAGCTGATGCGACTGGAGATCGAAGAAGGCCTCCTCGATCGCGGAGCCGGCATCGAGGAAACCGCGCGCGGGCGGGTTGAGCAGCGCGCTGATCGCATCCTCGGGCGTGCGCGAGAATTTGATCGGATTGTTGCCGTCGACCTCAAAGGCCGTGGCCTGAGCGCCCATCTGTGATTTGGCCCGCGCCCGTGCCTCGACCATCACGACAAGGCCCGCGACCAGCCGATGAAACAGCTTGCCCGCGCGGTCCAGCAAGGCCGGGCTGCGTTGCGCCACGGTGGTCTCGACTCCGGCGGCGCGCAGGAAGGCCTCAACCACCGCATCGAGGGCAGGCGGAGGTGGCGCTGCGGGCGGCGGTGGGGCTTGCGGTGTTGACGTCGCGGCACCCTGTACGGGTGGCATGGCGAAATGCATGTCGGGCACCGGGGCGCCGGTCGGGCCGGGTTGCGTGTCCGACCATGGCGTTGTGCGGTCGAAGGGATTGGGCGGGGCGACGCCCAACCGGTCGCTTGCCTGCGGATTCAGGCCGAGCGGATCGGGGTTGCTCTCGATGGGCTGGCCAAAGCCGCCGCGTGCCCAGTCCACCACATTGCCCTCGGCCATCCGGCCCCAGATATCGTCCCATGCCGGAGCCGCCGGGCGATCCGGCGCGGGGCTGGACCAGCCCGAGGCCGGTTGCGGTGTCGGCGTGGCACTGTCCCATGCCGAGGACACGGCTGGCGTCTCAACGGGCATCGCGCCGCCGGAAGGCGCCCAACTTTCACTGCCCGACGTGGGCGGCGGTACGGGGACGCTACCCCAGCCATCCGACTGGTTTTGCGCCGGGCTGCTCCATGCGTCGGCAGGGGCGGGCGCAGCGTCCCAACCCGACGAAGAAGGCGCGGGCGGGGGCGGCGTGTCCCAGCCCGATGCAGAAGGCGTTGGGTCGGGGGCGACGCCCCAGCCCGATGAAACCGAGGGCGCCGGCCCCCATCCCGCATCGCTGCTGGCCGGAGCCGCGCCCCAACCAGCGTTTTGCGCCGGAAAGGGCGGTGAGGGTGAGGCCGGTTGCGGCGAGGCGCCCCATGCATCCCACGCACTGGCTGGCGGAGCGGCGTTGCTGTGAGAGGTGGTCGCCGGGCCCAGACCGAAACGGGGCCCCTGATTGAGCGAAACAAGCAGGCGGTAATGGCCGATGCTCAGCACGTCGCCGTCCTGCAGCACATGGGGCTGGATCAGGCGATGCGGGCGGTCGTTGAGGAAGGTGCCATTGGTGCTGGTGTCCTGCAGCACATAGCGGCCCTGCTCGAAACGGATTTCGCAATGGCGCGAGGAAATGTGGTTGCGCGCGTCCGGCAGGCTCCAGTCGCAGCCGGGCGAGCGGCCGATCAGCGCGCCGCGCTGGTCGAGGCTGAACTCGACGGGGCCGCCATTGTCCAGCGTGGGGCGGCTCGCATTGACGATGCTGAGGCGGAGCGTCATGCGGCGTTGCGTCCCATGGCGGTCGAGGCTGCGCCATGCTCGGCGACCTCCTCGGCCTGAGCCAGCGCATGGGCGATCAGCCCCGGCGCGTCACCGCTGCGATAAGCCGCCTGAATGACGGCAATCGCCGCCAGCCGGTTGGCCAGCCCCGGCACCGGCAGCACCGGCGCGGCGTCCAAGGGCGCAATCGAGCCGCCGCTGTAGAAAATGGCGCTGGCGAGGCTGCGCTCGGGCAGGTCGCGCGACAGGCTTTGGGCGCTGTCATGCGCGGCGCGGCGGGCGGCATCGTCCTGCATCTCTGCCCAATGGTGGATGGCGGAGCGCACCATTTGCTGCGCGCGAGAAGGGGCGGGGCCTTGCGCCTCAGCCACAATGGCCGCGGCCCACAAGATCGCCTCGAAACGGGGCAGGGCGTGGGCGATGAAGGTGAGGGCCTGTGCCGGGTCGCTCGCCTTCAACTCTTCATAGCGGGCGCGCAAGGAGACCTCCGGCGGGGGAAGCTCTTGGGTCACCCCCATCAGCGCCGCCACCTGGCGGGCCTGGGTCAGATGGATGCTGCGCCACTCGCTCATGGTAAGGGGGTGTAAAGCCTTCAATTGATTTTGACGAGTCCGCCGGTCAGGGTCAGCGTGCCCTTGCCGTCGGCGGAGGTTTCGGGCGCATCGATCGCCACCGAGGCCTGCCCGCTGACGGTGATGTTGGGCGCGCTGATCGAGATCGAGGTCGGTTTGATCTCGATGCGCGACTGGCCGACCTGTAGTTCGATGCTGGTGTTGGCGGTCAGCTTAAAGGACTGCACGACATCGAGGATATCATCCTTGCCGACCTTGGTCTTGCGCTGCTCGACGATCTGGATGTCCTGATTGCGGCCGACCTTCAGCTTTTCATCGCGAAACACGCTTTCGTCGTGATCGAAGCCGATGTTAACCGACTGGTTGCGGCCCACATCGCGCGTCTCGTCGAGGCGGATGCGGGTGTTCATCAGCCTTTCGGCATGGACGTAAAGCTCTTCGGCGCCGCCCTTGTCCTCGAAGCGGATTTCATTGGCGCCGGGCGCCCCGCTGTCGAGCGGCTGGGCGTTGGTATAGTCCCCGGTCTGGCCATAGCGTTTGGTGCGCCACAGGGCGCGCGTCTTGTTGGCGGGCAGGGGGTAGATCGGCATATGGTTGGCGTTGAAGACGCGGCCCACCACCACCGGGCGATCCGGATCGCCGCCGAGGAAATCGACCAGCACCTCATGCCCCACGCGCGGCAGGATGAGATTGCCCAACCCGCCGGTCTGCGAGACGCGAATCCAGCAGGTTGCCGCCTCGCCGGGGGTGGCGCCGCGATCCCAGTGGAAGCGCACCTTCACGCGGCCATATTCGTCGGTGAAGATTTCCTCGCCCTCGGGCCCCGAAACCACGGCGGTCTCCAGACCCTGCACCACCGGGCGCGGGGTGGAGAGCGGGGGGTGGAATTTGGTGTCGGCGGGGATCGCCTCGAAGCGGATGTTGAAGGATGCCTCATGCGCATGCGGGCCGCTGCGATAGGTTTCGGCCACGATGCTGTGATAGGCCGACATGATGAGATAATCGCCGTTCATCCGCCCCGTCTGATGGTCGGTGACGGAGACCTTGAAGCCGCAGGACAGGCCTGCCGCCTGCGACGATCCAGTGAAGACGCGGCGCTGGGCGCGCATGGCACTCATCATCGTGTCGCTGCGCTCGCCACCATGGGGCTCGATCTGGCCGATGCTGATCGATTCATGGTAGAAACGGCCCGGATAGATGTAGACTTCCTGATCGTCGCGTGGGTGCTGCGCCTCGCTCTGGGTCTTGGCCTCGACGAAGCGGTTGGGCGCGCGGAAATCCCAGTCGCGCACGGTGACGCGTGAGCCGGCCTGCGTGCTGACCTTCTCGCGCCAGCTTTGCAGATGATGGCGCCCGCCACTTTCGCGGTCGGCGGAATCGGCCATGAAGACCGAGATCGAATTGGGCGCATAGGTCAGCGTGGCCGGCGTGCCCGCGACATGCGAGGCGGGCGCGTCGCAGATGACCATCACATGACGGTCGGCCTCATGCCGGAAGAAGTAGTAGAAGCCTTCCTCCTCCATCAGTCGCGAGACGAAGGCGAAGTCGCTTTCCTGATATTGCACGCAATAGGCGCGCGGGCGCGGGCTGCCCGAGAGCTTGAACTCGAAATCCGAGATGCCCGCTTTCTGGAACACCTGCCCGATGATGTCCTGAGCGGTGAGATCCTGAAAGATCGCCATCGAGCGGTTCTGCGCGAGGAAATAGCTCCATGGCCGCAGGGCGAGGCGATAGCGGTGGCCGGTGGGCGTCTCGTCGATATGCTCGCCCGAAACGACCAGCCCGTGGAAATGGCGTTGCAGCACATCATCCTCGCGCACGTTGAGCGCGCAGGGCTTGCCGAGATGGGGCTGAAGATCGATCTCCAGCGCGGCGAAAAGGTCGACCGTGATAGTAAACGGGGCGCTAAGCCCCTCCATGCAATCGATGCGTTCCAGCTCGACCTGCTCGTCGCCCAGATCGACCGACATTTCCGATAATCTCGACGTGCCAGCCAAAATCGGACTCCGACATAAATGCGCTAAATGATCTTCGGTCTATATGGTTCCCGAATTTATGATGAACGATTTGTTAAAGCATACATTCGGGCTTGTGGAGAACTGACTAGCATTTCTCCTTGTCGGATAGGAAGAGCCAAAGTAAGACACCGCCCTTGGGGCGGGATGACTCATTAGGCAAAGAGGGCTTGATGCGAATTGTAATTCCAAAAGCCCTCGCGGGGCTGGCGATGATTATCGCCACGCCCGCGATTGCTCAACAGCGCGCGGAGCCTTCGGTTGAGGGTTACTTGTGCGTTTTTGCGGGCAAGTGTGGCGATGGTGCTGCCGCCACGGCAGCCGCAAGCGGCGAATCGGGGGTGACGGAGGGTTTCCGTATCGCCCGTCCCGATGCTGGCGGGCAAAAGCCGCTGTCCGTTTCGGGCGGTGCTGCGGATGCGCCCCCGGCTCATGGTCTGGTGGCAAAGCCGCCGCGTGGCGGTGCCGGGCGCCATCATGCCGTTCAGCCTTCGCTGGCGGCAGTGGCGCCGCATGCGGGCATGGGTGTTCAGCCTGCCGCGGGCGTGGGGCATGCCGATCTGATGATCGGTTTCAAGCTCAACTCCGCGCAGATCACGCCTGACGGGCTGGCCAAGGCGCGGATTTTCGCTAAGGCGCTGCAGATGCCCGAGCTGTCGGCCAAGCGCTTCCTGATCGAGGGGCACACGGACTCGCGCGGCAACCTCAACACCAACATGGATCTGTCGCGCCGCCGCGCTCAGGCTGTGGCCGATTTTCTGGCGCAGCAGGGGGTTGAGGCCTCGCGCATCGATGTGCGCGGCTTCGGGCCCAGCCAGCCGCTGGCCGGGCATGTCGCATCCGACACTCGAAACCGCCGCGTGGAAGCCCGGCTCGCCTCCTGATCCTGCGCCTTTGGGGGTGAGGAATGGTGGATTTTGCGGAGCGATCAGTCTGTGATGACACTTGACGATTTGTTGGCGCCCGTTTCCGACGAGGCGCCGGGCGGGGCGGACCTGTTCGATCATCCCGATCGGCAGCAGATCGAGCAGGCCTTCGAAGAAGGCGCCGATGCCGTCGACTGGCGCGGCACGATTGCGCTGATCGAGGAGTTGAGCCGCCAGAGCAAGGATATCTGGCTGGCGATCTATCTGGCCCGCGCAGGTGCGCGCATGGGGCGCCTCGATGTGGTGGCCACCGGCTGCGACATGCTGGCCGGGCTGATGGAGCTTTATTGGGATGTGCTGCATCCCTCGCTGGAGGATTACGGTTTTATCGGGCGGCGCGGCGCCTGTGAATCGCTGGCGCGCATCGGCACATTTCTGGGGCCGCTGCGCCGCATCGTGCTGGTTGAGCATCCGCGTCTGGGCTCCTACACCGCCGAGGATCTGGAGCGTTTCGAGGCTGAGGGCGATGCCGCCGATGGCTTCGGCATGTTCCGCCGTGCCATCGAGGAGGCCGAGCCCGAAGCGCTCGAAGAGAAGATGGCCACGCTGCTCGTCGTGCGCGGCGCGATCGAGCGGGTGGATCAGGCGCTGATGGCACATGCCGGCAGCGAAACCGGCACCGATTTCAAGCCAACCTATCAGGCGATCGATGCCATTCGCCGCCTGCTGGCGCCCTATGTGAAGGCGGATGCCGGGCAGGGCGAGGATGCGCCGATTGCGGCTGACGATGCGCCCGAACAGGCGGCGGCGCGGGGTGTCGGACGGCTGGATTCGCGCGACGATGTGGCGCGCGCAATCGATGCCATTTCAGATTATTACGCGCGCCGGGAACCAAGTAGCCCAATACTCGTTGGACTGCGTCGAGTGAGAGGGTGGATTCACATGGATTTCATGGAGCTTCTGGAGGACATCGCGCCCAACAGTGTCGCTGAGGCTGGTTCCGTGTTGTTAACCAGATCCAATCCTGAAAGTTCCGATTACTGACCGTGATATCCTACGATTTTGTCGGATATCTACAAGCTAACGGCTGACGACAGTCTAACGGCTGTCATGGGCCAATCAAAAGGCGGGAAAACCAATGATTGCAAAGAGTGGTCAGCGCTTCATCAAGGAAAACCGGGCACCGCGTGTTCACATCGAATATGAGGTGGAAACCTACGGTTCGCGCCAGAAGATCGAACTGCCCTTTGTGATGGGTGTCCTCTCCGACCTGTCGGGCAAGAGTCTGGTCGACAAGAAGGACGTCGCCAAGCGCGACTTCGTCGAGTTCGACATGGACAATTTTGATGAGCGTCTCGAAGCCATCGCCCCGCGCGCGGCCTTCGCCGTGGACAACACGCTGACCAATGACGGCAAGCTGGCGGTCGATCTGACCTTCAAGTCGATCAACGATTTCCTGCCAGGCGAGGTGGTCAAGAATGTGCCCGCTCTGGCCCAGCTGCTTGAGGCGCGCCAGAAATTGCAGGATCTGCTGGTCTATATGGACGGCAAGGAAGGCGCCCAGCAACTGCTGGAAAAGGTGCTGAAGGATCCGGCGCTGCTCTCGGCGCTCTCTTCCGCTGACGCCGCCAAGGGCGATGCCAACTCGGCCGAACAAGCCTGAAATCGGGGGTAACAGACATGGCACAGGAAACCGTTCAGGGCGGCACCGCGTCGCTCCAGGCCGAAACCACGCAGATCGACGATTTCACCGCGCTGCTCCAGAAGGAGTTCAAGCCGGCCGACGACATCCGCAAGAACCGCATCGAGGAATCGGTCAAGACCCTGGCGCATCAGGCGCTGGAGAATGCCTCGATCATCGGCGAGGATGTCTATGCCACGGTCGATGCCTTGCGCGCCGAACTGGACCGCAAGCTGACCGAGCAGGTCAACCAGATCATCCACAATGAAGAATTTCAGGCGCTGGAAAGCGCGTGGCGCGGTCTTCATTACATGGTGATGAACACTTCGACCGGCAAGGATATGAAGATCCGTGTCATGAACATGTCGAAGGAGGAATGTCGCAAGATGTTCCGCCAGTATCGCGACGCGGCATGGGATCAGAGCCCGCTCTTCAAGAAGGTCTATGAGTCCGAATTCGGTCAGCTTGGCGGTCAGCCCTATGGCGCTTTCGTCTGCGATTATTACTTCGATCACACCGCGCCCAATCTGGAGGTCATGAAGGGCCTCGCCAAGATCGGTGCCGCCGCGCATGCGCCCTTCATCGCCGCTGCCGCGCCGCCGCTGTTCGGCATGGAAAGCTGGACCGAACTGGCCAATCCGCGCGATCTGGGCAAGCTGTTCGATGCCCAGGAATATTCGGCCTGGCGCTCATTCCGCGCTTCGGAAGACAGCCGCTATCTCTCGCTGACCATGCCGCGCTTTCTGGGCCGCCCGGTCTATGGCGCCAAGACCGAGCCGGTCGATGAGTTTGATTTCGAAGAGGAAACCGGCGGCGAGCACGATCATCACCTCTGGCTCAACGCGTCCTACGCTATGGGCACGCGCATCACCGAGGCGTTCAACACCTATGGCTGGTGCACGCGCATTCGCGGCGTGGAATCGGGCGGCACCGTCGAAGGTCTGCCGACCGCGACCTTCCCGACCGACGAGGGCGGTGTGGATTATAAGTGCCCCACCGAAATCGCGATTTCGGACCGCCGCGAGGCCGAGCTTTCGGCGGCCGGCATGATCGCGCTGATCCATCGCAAGAACAGCGATCAGGCCACCTTCATCGGTGCCCAGACGCTGCATCGCGCGAAGAATTACGAGAACGCGGACGCTACGGCCAACGCCAATCTCTCGGCGCGGCTGCCCTATATCTTCGCGAGCTGCCGCTTTGCCCATTACCTGAAGTGCATGGTGCGCGACTGGGTGGGCGGTAACCGTGAGGCCGATCAGCTGCAGCGCGACCTGCACAATTGGGTTCTGCAGTATGTCGATGGCTCTCCGGCGCTGTCGAGCGAAGAAACCAAAGCCCGTCTGCCGCTCAAGGACGCCAAGATCGAAATAGTTCCTGACGATGAAAATCCCGGTTACTATAAGGGCAAGTTCATGTTCGTTCCGCATTACCAGCTGGAAGGCATGGATATTGCGCTCAGTATGGTTTCAAGATTGCCGCGAAGCGCATGATTTTTACGGCAAACTGATTCACATCTTGTAAAATTTCGAGCTATTGAAACAATCGAAATTTAAGTTCGATTGTGTTGCTCAATATTATTTAGGGGATATCCAATGGCAGTTGACTTGTTCCTGAAGATCGACGGGATCGACGGTGAGAGCCAGAAGAAGGGCCACGAGAAGGAAATCGATATTATTTCCTTCAATTTCGGTGCGGCCCAGCATGGTTCGTTCCACACCGGCGGCGCCGGCGGCGGCGCAGGCAAGGCTGAAATTCGCGACATCTCGATCACCAAGGAAGTCGACAAGTCTTCGGCCAAGCTGTTCAGCGCTTGTGCTTCGGGTCGCCACATTCCCAAGGTCATCATCTACTCGCAGAAGGCTGGCGACGGCACCAATCCGCTGGTCTATTACAAGATCACGCTTGAAGACGTGATCGTGTCTTCGGTGGATAATCAGGGCGCCAGCCATGGTGATGCGATCATGGAATCGGTCGTGTTCAACACCGCCAAGGTGACCTTCGACTATCAGCCGCAGAACCGCAGCGGCGGCAAGGACGGCGGCGTCATCACCGCCAGCTACGATATTCGCCAGAACATCGCCAGCTGATCGCGGGCAAGCATCATGGCGGATGCCGATACTCTGCTGCGTTCGGGCGATGTCGATGGTGCGCGTGCCGCACTGGTCGAGACCGTCCGGGCGCAGCCCGCCGATCAGGCGGCGCGCATGTTTCTGTTCCAACTGCTGGCGGTCGCCGGTGAGTGGGACAAGGCCAGGAAGCAATTGCAGGCGCTGGCCCAGCTTTCGGGCGAGGCACAGATGCTTGCAATGGCCTATGGCCAGGCGATCGACGCCGAGCTGGAACGCGCAGAGGTCTTTGCCGGGCGCCAGAGGGCGCGCCAGCACGCGGCATCCGACTGGTGCGAAGGTGTGGTCGATGCGCTGCATCACCTGCCCAACGGACGCGCGCAGGAGGCCGTCGCCGCGCGCGATGCCGCCTTCGATGCCGCGCCCGACACGCCAGGCGCTTTTAACGATGAGGCTTTCGACTGGATCGCCGATGCCGATGCGCGTTTCGGACCCGCTTTCGAGGCGATCATCGGTGGCCGCTATGGCCTGCAGCCTTTCGATCAGGTCGCCAGCATCACCAGCGAGGGCCCACGCGACCTGCGCGATCTGGTCTGGTATCCGGTGCAGATCGCGTTCAAATCCGGCCAGTCCGTGGCGGGCTTTCTGCCCGCGCGCTATCCCGGCAGCGAGGCTTCCCCCGAAACCGCCGAGCGGCTGGCCCGTGCCACCGAATGGCGCGCGAGCGATGTCGGCGATCTCGGCTCGGGCCAGCGTCTCTGGGCGCTCTCGGACGGCGAGGATCGCGGGCTGCTGTCCTTGCGCACTTTGCGCTTCGACTGACCATGGCCGTCAGTCACCGTCTTACGCCCACGCTGTTCGACAAGCTGGTGGCGGACATCGACATTTCCGGCCTGAAGGACATCCATTCGGATGCACCCGAGGTCTCGCGTGAGAAGTTCCGGCATTACACAGTGCCCCGGCTCGACCGCTTCAACGAGGCGGCGCTGCGCGGCACGATCCGTCGAGAGTTGGCATGGCTGCTCAACACCACCAATCTGGAAGCGCTCCATGATCTGGAGGCCTATCCGCAGGTGCAAAGCTCGGTGCTCAACTATGGGCTGAGCGATTTGGCGGGTAAGCCTTTGACACGGCGGGCGATTCTCAACCGTGCGCGCGAAATTCGCAAGGCGATCCGGCAATTTGAACCGCGCCTAGGCGAGGACTCGCTCAGCGTAGAGCCTGCCGAAAGCAGCGATCGCCCCAACACCGTCACCTTCATCATCCGCGCCGACATCACGGCGGCGGCGCAGGCCATGCCGGTGAAATTCCGGACCGAGGTCGACCCGGAAACCGTCGCCGTCGACGTGCGGGAGTAGGGCGTATGGACCCGCGCCTGCTGCGCCATTACAACGATGAGCTTGCCTATCTGCGCGAGGCCGCGCGCGAATTTGGCGAGGAGCATGAGACCGTCGCGGGCCGCCTCGGCCTCAAGACGCCGACCGATCCCGACCCCTATGTCGAGCGGTTGCTGGAGGGCGTGGCCTTTTTGGGCGCGCGGGTCCAGCTCAAGCTGGCGGATCAATATCCCGAGTTCACCTCGCATTTGCTGCATGCGATCCAGCCGCACTATCTGGCGCCCATGCCCTCGATCTGCATCGCCGGTTTCGAGCCCAAGCAGGGCGAGCAGAACCTGCTGGCGGGCCATCATGTGCCGCGCGGCACGCAGCTTGTGGCCAACACGCATGACAATGCGCCGGTGATTTTCCGCACCGGCCATGACGTCACCATGTGGCCGCTGGCGATTGTCGAGGCGGAGTATCTCTCCACCCGCGCGGCGGTGGCCTCCTATGCCGGTTCGGGAGAGATCCGCGCCGAGGCTGGCCTGCGTTTGCGCTTTGCCGCCACGCCGGGCGCCGATCTGTCGCAGATCAAGGTGAAGGATCTGCCGCTTCATCTGCATGGCGCCGAGGCTGTGCCCAACGAACTCTACCGCCAGATCATCGGTGAGACGCTGGGGGTACTGGCGCGCTCGGCGGATGCCCCGGCCAATGCGCCATGGATGGCGCTGCCGCTGCCCGAACAGATCGGTTTCGAGGATGACGAGGCCCTGCTTCCGGCGGAGCAACGATCCTTTCGCGGTTATCGCCTGCTGTCGGAATATTTCGCCTGTCCCGAAAGGTTTCTGTTTGCCCGGCTGAAAGGGCTGGACCGCGCTTTTCGAGCCTCACCGCAGATGTGCGATGTGGTGCTGCTATTCTCGCGCGCCTCGCCCACGCTGGCCCGTGCGGTGGACAAGAGCAACTTCAAGCTCTTTGCTACCCCCGCGATCAACCTCTTCGAAAAGCAGCTCGACCGCGTTCAGGTGCGCCCGCATGAGCATGAGCTGCATGTCATCCCCGACCGCACGAAGCGCAATGATTTCGAGGTGTTCCGCCTGCTCGACGTCAAGGCCTATGCCCGCGACAATCTCGATCCAAAGACGGTGGCGCCGCTCTATGCTTTTGGCGCGCTGCTCTATGACTGGCGCGAGGCGCTGTTTTACTCGACGCAATTGCGCCCGCGTCGCCTCTCCACGCGCGAAAGGCGGCTGCGGCGGCGCAGCGAATATGTCGGCACGGATACGTGGCTCAGCCTGACCTCGCCCGGCGATGCCACGCGGCTGGATGATGTGCATGAACTGGCGGTGCGCGCTCTGGTCACCAACCGCGAATTGCCCGAATTGCTCTCCTTTCGCGGCGACCAGCATTTTACCGTCTCGGGCGTTCCGGCCCGTGCCGTCACCGTGCTGCGCGCGCCGACGCGCCCGCGCCCGCCGCTGGGGCTGGGCGATGCGGCATGGCGGGTGATCGCGCATCTCACCCCCAATTACGCCACGCTGGCCTCGGAGGATCATGACGATCCATCCGCCCTGCGCGACCATCTCGCGCTCTATGGCCAGCAGGATGAGGCCGCCTTGCGCCGTCAGATCGATGGCGTTCTGGCGATCCGCTCGGCCAAGGTGATGCGTCGCGTGCCGGGGCTCGACCGCATGGCGCTGGCGCGCGGACACCGCATCCGCATCAAGTTGGACGACGCCGCTTTCGACAAGAGCGGCATGTTCCTGTTCACCGCCGTTCTGGAGCGTTTTCTGGCCGAATTTGCCAGCATCAACGCCTTCACCGAATGCCACTTCCACAGTCCGAACGAGGGGGATGTCGCGCAATGGCCGCCGCGCATGGGTCGCCGCCACACCATCTGACCTTCCTCGAAAGGATCAGGGAGAAGGCGCGCCTTTTCGGCATGTTCCCGGCGGTGCGCGGGGCGGAGGCGCGCGCGCCCGATCTGCCGCGCCTCGGCCATGCGCGACGCCCGGATCAGAGCATCGTCGATCTGGCGCAGGTGCCCGCCATGCACTTTCCGGGGCCGACGCTGCATTCGGTGGAGTTTCGTCACCAGCGCGCGCAGATCAACGGCTATTGGCTGGGGCTGACCGGGCCGATGGGGCCGCTGCCGGTGCATCTCACCGAATTTGCTGCTTTCGAGCATCGCTATGCCAAGCAGAGGCCCTTCGGTCGCTGGCTGGATGTGCTGGCGAACCGCATGCTGCAATTCTTCTACCGCGCCTGGGCGGATTCGCAGCCTGCGGTGCAGGCCGATCGCCCCGCCGATGACCGCTTCGGCGCTTATCTGGCCTTTCTGTCTGGCGCGATCGAGGGCGTTTCGGACAGCGCGGCTTTCCCGGCGCGGGCGCGGGTGCATTATGCCTCGCTGTTTGCCTCGCGGCGCAGTGCGATTGGTATCGAGGATTCGCTCGGCCATCTGCTTGGCCAGCCGGTGAGCGTCATCGAATATCAGCCGCGCTGGCGTGAAATCGAGCAGGAAGACCGCAGCCGCCTCGGCAAAGGGTTTGCCACTTTGGGGCAGGATGTGGTGCTGGGTGGCCGCATCCGCACCGCGTCGGACAGTTTCAGCGTGGTGATCGGTGCGCGCAACTTCGGCGAGTTTGAAAAACTGCTGCCCGGACAGCCGCGCTTTACCATCGCCTCCGAGGCGCTCGATGCCTTTGCGCCCAGCCATCTGGAATGGGATATCCGCATCGATATTCCGCAAAGCGAAGTCCCGCCCGCGCGGCTCGACGGGCGCACGCGGTTGGGCTGGACCGGCTGGCTCAGCCCGAAATCATCCGACACCATCCGGTCCGACGCGCATCTGCGCCGCATGAAACCGGCTCACGCATCCTTGGGGGAACTGTAAATGTCCGAGATCAGCCGCGCTTCCCTTTTCGAACGCCTCGGCCCGGTGCCGCTCAAGGCCATCGAGACCGCGACCAGCTTCTGCAAGATGCGCGGCAACCCCTATGTCGAGCTGGTGCACTGGCTGCATATTCTGCTGCAGGACCCGCGCAACGATCTCGCCGCGATCCGCAGCAGCTTCGGGCTGGACGATGCGCGGTTGACGCAGGATGTGGTGGCGGCGCTCGATGCCCTGCCGCGCGGGGCGAGCGCCATTTCCGATTTCGCGCCGCAGATCGAGGAGGCCATCGAGAAGGGCTGGCTCTATGCCTCGCTGCAGTTCGGGGCGGGGCGGGTGCGCTCGGGCCATCTGTTCTATGGCATGCTCAAGACGCCGACCTTGCGCAACGCGCTCTACGCGCTGAGCAGCGAGTGGCGCAAGGTCAGCGCCGACAGACTGGGCAACAGCTTTGACGAAGTGATCGCCGCTTCGGCTGAAACCAGCGAGCGCAGCGCTTCCGTTCCCGCAGCGGGCGAAGTTGAACCGGGCGACGTGGCTGCCGGGCGCGGCGAGGCGCTGGCCAAATACTCGGTCGATCTGACCGCCAAGGCGCGCGCGGGAGAAATCGACCGCATCATCGGGCGCGATGCCGAAATTCGTCAGGTGGTCGATATTCTGCTGCGCCGCCGCCAGAACAATCCCATCCTTGTCGGCGAGGCAGGCGTGGGCAAGACGGCGGTGGCCGAGGGTTTCGCCCGTCGCGTCGCCGATGGCGATGTGCCCCCCGCGCTGGAAGGCGTGACGGTGCGTTCGCTCGACATCGGGCTGATGCAGGCCGGGGCCGGGGTGAAGGGCGAGTTCGAGAAGCGCCTGCGTCAGGTGATCGACGAGGTCGAAAGCTCGCCGGTGCCGATCATCCTGTTCATCGATGAGGCGCATACGTTGATCGGCGCGGGCGGTCAGGCGGGCACGGGCGATGCCGCCAATCTGCTCAAGCCGGCGCTGGCGCGGGGGCGGCTGCGCACCATCGCGGCCACGACCTATGCCGAATATCGCCAGTATTTCGAGAAAGACCCGGCGCTCACCCGCCGTTTCCAGACCGTCGACGTGGGCGAGCCGGAAACCGGCAAGGCGATCGACATGATCCGCTCGGTCGCGCCGATGATGGAGAAGCATCACGGCGTCACCGTGCTGGACGAGGCGGTTGCGGCGGCGGTGCTGCTCTCGCAGCGTTATGTGCCCGCGCGGCAGTTGCCGGATAAGGCGGTGAGCCTGCTCGATACGGCCTGCGCGCGCGTGGCGGTCTCACAGCATGCCACGCCCGCGACGGTGGAGGATCGCCGTCGCCGTCTCGAACTGCTGGAGATCGAGCGTGAGGTCGTCTCGCGCGAGGCTTCGGATCATTATCGCAGCGATGATCGCCTTGAACGCATCGAGGAAGAAATCACCGCTGCGCGCGAGGCTTTGGACACCGTCACCGCCAAGTGGGAGCGCGAGAAGGAAGCGCTGGCCGGTGTGGCCACCGCCCGCGATGCTCTGCGTACCGCCCGACAGGAAGAGATTCAGGACGAGGCGCCCCTGAAGGCCGCGCTTGAAACCGCATTGGCGACGATGCGCGATGTGCAGGCCGATACGCCGATGGTCTTTGGCGTGGTCGATCAGGACGCCATTGCGGCAGTCGTCGGCGACTGGACGGGCATTCCGGTGGGCCGCATGGTCAAGGACGAGATCCAGAGCGTGCTGACCATCGCGGATCAGTTGAAGGCGCGGGTGGTCGGGCAGGATCACGCCATGGATGCCATCGCCAAGCGTATCCAGACCAGCCGGGCCAAGCTGGACAATCCCAACAAGCCGGTCGGCGTCTTCATGCTCTGCGGCCCCTCGGGCGTGGGCAAGACCGAGACGGCGCATGCGCTGGCCGAGTTGCTGTTCTCCGGCGATGACTCGCTGATCGTCATCAACATGAGCGAATTTCAGGAGGCGCATACCGTCTCCACGCTGAAGGGCGCGCCTGCCGGCTATGTCGGCTATGGGCAGGGCGGGGTGCTGACCGAGGCGGTGCGCCGTCGCCCCTATTCGGTGGTGCTGCTCGATGAGGTGGAGAAGGCCCATCCCGACGTCCATGAGATGTTCTTCCAGGTCTTCGACAAGGGCTTCATGAACGACAGCGAAGGCCGCTTTATCGATTTCAAGAACACCATCATTCTGCTGACCTCCAATGTCGGCACCGATCTGGTGATGACTCTGTCGGAAGACGAGGAAATGAAGCCCGAGCCGGAAGCGCTGGCTGGGGCATTGCGGCCCGAACTGCTCAAAACCTTCCCGCCCGCGCTGCTGGGCCGCCTGCTGGTGCTGCCCTATTATCCGCTGAGCCCCGATATGCTCTCGGGCATCGTGCGCCTGCAGTTGAAGCGCATCGAAAAGCGCATCGCCGAGAACCACAAGATCACGCTGACCTTCGACGCTTCCGTGGTGGATCTGATCGTCTCGCGCTGCAACGAGGTCGCCTCGGGCGGCCGCATGATCGATGCGATCCTCACCAACACGCTGCTGCCCGAAATGTCGATCCAGCTTTTGGAGCGCCAGATGCGCGGGGAAGAGGTCGCGGCCATCGCGGTCTCCGCCGGGCCGGACGGCTTCCATTACGCCTTTACCGACAGGCAGGCCCAACCCGCGCCCGCAGAGGCCGCGCAGCAGCTTGAAAACCTTGTCGACTAATTACGAACCATAAGGCCAGGAGAAGTATGATGACGACAGGCTTGAGCGCCTCGGTCGGCATGTCCGGCAGGAACCTGAGGCAGGATACGATCGCCGTCCAGCAGTTGCTGACCCGTGTGGGCCTGCGGCTGGGCCTGATCGATGGCTTGTGCGGACCCAAGACCAAATCGGCGATCATCCGCTATCAGAGCGGCTTTCTGCGCAACCCCGACGGGCTGATCGAGCCGGAGGGTTTGACATGGCGCCATCTCACCGGCCAGCAGAATGCCAAACCTGCCGCGCGCTCGCCCATCGGCGCGCCGGTTGCGCCGTTACGCACGCCGGTTCGGGCACCGGCCCCGGTGCGTGCGCCCACGCCCGCGCCCAACAGCAGCACTTCCTTCCTGACCGAAGTGCCCAGGCCCGATCGCAGCACGATCAACATAGGGCTGAGCTCGCCCTCCAACGATATGCTGCTGCGTAAATTTGGCGCCCCGCGCGAGAATTACACTCAGCAGGACCAGCCAATCACCAACCCCAAGCTGAAGGCCATGATGGTCAGGCGGTCGGTGGGGCCTTTCACGGCCTATGGCCTTGGCCCGGCCGTAGAGAGCCTGTCGCGTGTCATGGCCGATGTGCAGCGCGATATTCCCGAACTCTACAGCGCGCTGGGCTATGCCGGCATGTGCGTGGTGCGCAATCAGCGCGGTTCCTCGACGCGCATATCGAACCATAGCTGGGGCACGGCGATCGATATGCAGATCAATCACCAGACCGATACCTATGGCAACAACAAGGTCCAATACGGGCTGACTTTGCTTGCCCCCTATTTCAACAAGCATGGCTGGTACTGGGGCGCCGCTTTCCGCACTGAGGATGGCATGCATTTCGAGTGCAGCGCCTCGCTGATCGCCAGCTTCCCCAACCCGTGAGGATCTTGATGATGAAAAGCGCTTTTGTCGCTCTCGTGCTGGCTGCTGGCGGCGTGGCCGCTGGCGGACTGGCCGCTTCGCATGCCCGCGCTCAGGCTCCTGCCGGACTGACATGGTCGCAGGACCCCGCGAGCAAATGCCGCTTTGTGGCGCCCCGTTCGCTGCCCGCTGGGCCGACCTATTGGACCGGGGATTGCGTGGGCGGCAAGGCCTCGGGCCTTGGCATGCTGCGGCGGCGTGATGGCCAGAAAAGCGGCGAGGCCTTCTATGGAGAGCTTCGCAACGGTGTGCCGACCATCGGCGCGATCGATTTCGCCAAGGGCGACACCAGCGGCTTTATGGTCGGGCGTTTTGTGAATGGCGATGTCGGCATGGGAGAGGTGCCGCCCAATGACCGTATCGACGGCTTCAATGTCGCCGCCTCCGCCGCCCGCGCGGTGAGCCTGCGTTTCAAGGCGCAGGGCAATGCCGGTTCAGCCGCGTTCTACGCCAAACAGGCCAAGACGCTGGAAATGCAGATCGAATGATCCTGAGCCGGAAAGGGACCGGGGTGATGCTCTCCCTCGCGCTGCTGTCTGGCGGCGCGGGTTGGGCGCGTGCGTCCGCGCCTGAGGCAAGCGCCACGCCCGCCGATGTGAAAGCCTTCATGGCAAGGCGCGAAAGCTGCGACCATGCAAGGGGCGAAGAGCCCTATGACAAGGCGCGTGCCCGCCAGTTGGCGCAGCAATTTGCCAAATTCTGCAAGGGCACCGATGCCGAACTGGCCCGCCTGAAGCGCGCCCATGCCGACCAGCCAGCGGTGATGACGGTGCTCGGGCGCTATGAGGCGGAGGTCGAATGACATCCGACATCACGCTCAGCGCTTCGGTCGGGCGCGGCGGCATCAATGCGCCGCAGGATGTTGCGGCCATTCAGCAGGCGCTCAACACTCGCGTGGGCGATCTGGGCCTTGGCGCGCTGCGCAGCGATGGCGTCATGGACGATCCGACGCTGAGCGCCATCGGCCGCTATCAATCCTTCGTGATGGGCACGCCCTCGGGCGGGCGCA